>Ga0118677_10000085_pt1 | contig 176745 bp, 113 predicted proteins | sample AliMusrvi5mmetaG_FD_86154 | JGI IMG/M metagenome (GOLD analysis project Ga0118677, IMG submission 86154) | reverse complement strand
CCCAAGCGCTGCAGCCAGCCCCCAGATCGGTCCGGCCAGGCCAATGCGGGCGTCATCACGAGGGTTTGCCACGTGCCGCTTGAGCAGAACGACCGCACCAACGCCCGGAATAAACATCGGTGCCGACGCCGGAATTCCCAGCCGGCGCAATGCCGCCACATGCCCCATTTCATGGACATATATCGATGCCACCAGACCCAATGCGAACTTCCACCCCCAGGCCGTCCAATACAGTCCAAGCGAAGCAAGCATCGTGAAGAACGTGCTTGCCTTCGTAAGCCCCAGCAACAGGAACTTGGCCTTGGCCAGCACCAGGATGACCACCGCCTTGAACTTGAGAAGCAACATCCCGATCGGTGCCAGGGGTCCCAGCCAGATCAGCCAGCGCGGAGGCTTCCTGCCGCTGCCTGCACCTGAAGGCTTGGAGCTGCCGTCCGGCAGCGTTGCCGCTTGCCTGGCAAGTTCATCGATCCGGAGAGCTATCACCTTGTACTGCCGCGTCTCAGGCGGCAACAGTTCCATGCACTTTTGCCACTGCTCCTGCGCCTTCACCATCTGCCCGGCACGCTCCGCATTCTTCGCTTCGGCGGACAACAGCTTGAGCTCATTTGAATGCACAAGCCACTTGCACGCCGGACAAGTCAAAAAGCCAAGTGCCACCTGCGTTCCGCACTGCGGACAAATCGTAGATGCCGGCGCAGACTGTGTCGCAACACCCATATCACGCACCCGGCGGCACCGTCGCATTCACTGCATACGGCCCGTTAATCTGTACGGTCGCCCGCCTGTTGATCTTCCAGGCTTCATACAGGGCAATGCCGATGATAATCCACCCCATGAAGTTCGAAGCCCCTGCCAGAAAAGGCGCAGCACAGGCCAGCACAAAAATCAGCACCCACATCTGCGCCGGAATCTGGCTAACCGTCTGCGGAGCATCACTCCGTGCCGCTGCAGGCGCTGCCACACCGGCCTGCGCTTTCTGTGAAATACGAGTGTCAGTCCTATGGAAGCTTTGAACCAGCCCTTCCGCAATATCTGGCATATAACTGGTAACAATCGACAGGTAGGTTAAAACGATCGCCAGCGACTGATACAGCCAGCCGCCCCGCCCCCCCGTGCCCCAGCGCACCGCACATCCAACAGCAAAGCCCACAGCAATCGCAATGATGCCGAGCTCCATGTGCGCAAAATTGGCAATCAGGAACCAGACCAGCGCCCCGGTGGCCGCAGCCCCAATGCCGGCCCCAAAAGCCTTCAGGAAGCCGGTCATCCCTGGCCTTCGGGCGAGGGACGCTTCCACCATCTGCCTGCAGGCCCCGCATGCGGTCATCTGATTCACCTGATGATATTCGTTCGGTATCGGCTTCTTACAGAATCCGCAAGCCACGCTGCCCCTGCCAAGATCCTGGACTTCCGCTTGATCAAACTGCAACCCCGCATCATCTGCTGTGTCTGCCATAAATTCCCAGCCTTTCCCGTTAAAGCACCGAATCCTTCCAGTTGCTCGCCTGTTGCCTCAGCTGTCAGGGGTGTCAAGTAAAGCGCGGCAGTCACAATAAAAACCACCCGAACCAGCCAAGCCTCTCGCGTTCATCCAGTCCACTCACTCACAACGAAAGCCCAACGCCTACTCGGACGGTTCTTTTCGCAACCGCCCCTTATAGTGATAAGAAACCGCGCCCATCATGATGCCGACACTCACATGTCAGAATCACGCCGGAACCAGAATGAAGAACCTCATTCATGTTTGTAGCATGTCAGAAGCGCAGGAAACTGTCAAGCGCACCGCAGGCGCTTGGCGGCCAACAGATGCTGAAGAGGAGAAGCCCGTTCGAATTGTTTATATTCAGGAAAGGCTTGAAGGAATTTGAGTGCTCTGGTACCGTTACTTTATGGTCTGAGTGGTTTTTAGTGCTGAAAACCGGTCCGTTTCATGTTTGGAGCCCATACGTTTGTTTCAGCTGTCTTTTCCACAGAAGCAACCGGCAATCTCGCTGAGAAATCGATTTCGTATTCGGGAGGGGCCTATGGCAAGATCGACAAAGACGAAACCTGCAGTGGCGCCAGCGGCTGCCTGCACACGAATGGGTAACAGCGTTGAGGAGATCACGCAGTCCATCCGAGACAATCTGGTTTGTGTCCAGGGGCGTTTCGCCCCGGTGGCGACTCAAAACGACTACTACCTCGCGGTGGCCTATACGATCCGCGACCGAATTCTCGCGCTATGGGCCAAAACGGCGCACACCTACTACACCAAGGCAAGCCGGACAGTCTGTTACCTCTCGGCGGAGTTTCTCCTCGGCCCACACCTGGAGAACCATCTGCTCAATCTCGGTCTCTATGACGAGTTCAAGCAGGCGGTGAGGGCGTTAGGGCTCGATTTTCAGGCGCTGATCGACCAAGAGGCGGAGCCGGGGTTGGGGAACGGCGGTCTCGGCCGCCTTGCAGCTTGCTATCTCGATTCGCTCGCCTCGCTGAACATCCCGGCCATCGGCTATGGGATCCGCTACGAATTCGGCATCTTCACGCAAGAGATCCGTGACGGGTGGCAGACGGAAGTCGCAGACCAGTGGCTCAGGATGGGAAACCCCTGGGAGGTGGCGCGCCCGGAGATCGCCTATGACATCCCGTTCGGAGGCCATACCGAAAGCGGAGTTGACGACAGCGGCTGTTATCGCGTCCGCTGGGTTCCGGAACGCCAAATCCGCGGCGTTGCCTATGACACCATGATCACTGGCTACGCTTCACCGTCGGTCATCATGCTCCGCCTGTTCCGGGCGGAGGCGACCACCACCTTCGATCTGCGGTCGTTCAACGCCGGCGATTACTACGGCGCCGTCCATGACAAAATCGGCTCGGAAAACCTGACCAAAATTCTCTACCCCAACGACGAGCCGTTAGTCGGCCGCCAGCTCCGGCTGATGCAGCAGTTCCTTTTCGTTTCCTGTGCCCTGCAGGACATGATCCGAATCTATTTGCAGCGCGAGAAAGACCTGCGCCGGTTTCACGAGAAGTACGCCATTCAGCTCAACGACACCCACCCGGCGATCGGCGTCGCCGAACTGATGCGTCTGCTGGTGGATATCCATGATATCGCCTGGAACGAGGCCTGGGAGATCACGCGGAAGACCTTCAGCTATACGAACCACACCCTTCTTTCCGAGGCCTTGGAAAGATGGCCCGTTTCGCTCTTCCAAGGCATTCTGCCCCGCCATTTGGAGATCATCTACGAGATCAACCGGCGCTTTCTGGATGACGTCCGCCGGGATTCCCCCGGGGACTCGGACCTGATCCGGCGACTTTCGCTCATCGATGAGAGCGGCGAAAGATACGTCCGGATGGCGAACCTTGCCTGCGCCGGCAGCAGGCGGATAAACGGCGTCGCCCGCCTGCACACGGACCTTCTGCGAGGGCAGGTTCTGAACGCGTTCAACCGGATCTCTCCGGAGAAGTTCCTGAATGTGACCAACGGCGTGACGCCCAGACGCTTCCTGGTTCTTTCGAATCCCGCACTCGCCGCACTGATCTCCGAATGCATCGGTCCGGCATGGATACGGGACCTCTCCCTGTTGAAAGAGCTGGAACCTTTTGCTGAGGACGCTGCCTTCCGGGAGCGGTGGCGCGCGGTCAAACGTTGCAACAAGGTGCTTCTGGCGGAGCTTATCCGGAACCGCACCGGGATATCGACCGATCCAGATTCGCTCTTTGACGTCCAGGTCAAGAGGATCCATGAGTACAAGCGTCAGCACCTCAATGTTCTGCACGTGATTGCTCTCTACAGCCGGATACGCCAGGGCCTGACGGCCGATATGCCGCCCCGGACGGTGATCTTCGGCGGCAAGGCAGCTCCCGGCTATTTCATGGCGAAGCTGGTCATCAAGCTGATCCATTCGGTCGCAGAGACGATCTGTGCGGACCCGAAGACGTCAGGCCTTCTGCGGGTCGTCTTCCTTCCCAACTTCAACGTCAAGACCGCACACCGCATCTATCCGGCAGCTGACCTCTCCGAGCAGATTTCGACGTCCGGCAAGGAGGCGTCCGGCACGGGGAACATGAAGTTCTCCATGAACGGAGCGCTGACGATTGGAACGCTGGACGGCGCGAATGTCGAAATCCGGACGGAAGTTGGCGCAGAGAATTTCTTCTTGTTTGGCCTGACCGCGGCGGAGGCGGAACAGAAAAAACGAGAAGGTTGGCACCCGCGGGAGGTGATCGCGGCCAACGAAGGACTGCGGGAGGCGATCGAACTTTTGGATAGCGGTTTCTTTTCTCGCGGCGACCGGGAGCTGTTCCGGCCGCTCACAACGATGCTCCTGGAACGGGATGACTATCTGCTCTGCGCCGACTACCCGTCCTACATTGCCACTCAGGAGCGGGTCGGACGGACGTATCTCCGGCAAGAGACATGGCAGAAGATGTGTGTCCTCAATGTGGCGAGGATGGGGATGTTCTCCTCTGACCGCGCAGTCCGCGAATATTGCGAAAAGGTCTGGCAAGTCAAGCCGGTCGAGATCGACTGAAGCCACATTATGGCTCAGGCCAACTCCTCCCCGTTCTTCCCGGCACAAGAGACGGTCCCTGTTCACCGTGAGAATTGATGAAAGTCGCCCCATTGCTGGCACCTGTTGAGCCGAGCCGGTGAAGCGAATCAGTTGTAGGTATCCGTGGACGGTTTGCTTTATTTGCTCCGTGCGGTGCGGGTCATGCGCGCGGCAAGAAAGCGGTAGATCAAGGCTGCCAGGAGCACGACGGCCACGAAAAGGAAGCCTTTCCAGAAAACGTAGTCTACGAAGTCCTTCCCTCCAGCTTGCGCCTGCTGGACGACCGGCCCGATCTGAGTCGCAAGCTGTGAGCGGCTGTTCGCGCCGAGAGTTTGATCGAACGTGCGGAGCAATTCGGTCAACTGCCGTGCGGCCGCTTCCAGTTGCAAGGCCACCTGCCCATAGTTCTGAATGCGGAATGGCTCCGCATTCGTTGCAGACGACTCGGCGCTTTCGGGTTCGCCGACACCTAAGCGTTTCAGCACCTCATCGAAGGCCGCCAGTGTGGTCGTCAGCGATGTGGACATTTGAGTTCCTGCAGCGATCGTCTGTCGCGCCTCGTTGAGCACCGGCAGCAACGCGCTTTCCTGCGATTGAATCGCTTTGAGGATTTCCTCGCGCTCGGCACTGACCTGCTGCGGCAATTGCTCGGCTGCGCGGGTGAAGCGCTCAACGGAGGCGGCGATCTGAGTGGCGTTCGTCGCCCATTGCAGTGCGGCGGGTTGCTCTAGCGTTTCGATGCTCAGAAGTTCTGTCTGCCACCGCAGCAGCGTCGGCATCTTTTGAGACACGAAAAGCGCGCGCTCAGCAAACAGCCTCGTCTGAGCGAGTTCGCGCCTGGCTGGGTCGAGTTCGGCAAGCGGGTCAAACATGAGCAGGCTGAAGAGGCTGCCGGGTTTGGCGGTGTCGGCTCGGTTCACTTGCGCCACTTGCAAGGCGAGGCCCACCGCGCGAGCCACCAGCAGGTTCTCTGGCTGCGAACTCTGCCGGTGCCACGTCTGAATCGCTTCGCGCAATGCAGACTGTTGCTCCGGCTTGAGGACTGTGTCAGTCAGCCGCCAAATTTCCGTCTCAGCACTCCGGCAGTTGCCCAGCAGGGTGAGCGCCGACTCGCCAAAGACCTTGGGCTGCCAATACTCTTCCAGTGCCATCCGTGTTTCGGTGACAAAAACAGTCATATCCAGCAGGTCGGCGATGGTGTTTGGTCCGGAGGCGATGGAGCAGGCTGCGGTGCTGAACGCGATTTTCCAGCGCAGGCTTTCGGCATGGCTCAGCGCGTTTGCGCCATGGCGTAGCTTTTCGACGCCGATGGTCATGCGAGAGGAGAATTCATCCGCGAACCGCATCAGAGTTTGCAGCACCTCCACCGGATCAACTGCAGGCTCTTCTTTGGGGGCTGGTGTGACCGTGCGGATGGCCTGTCCCGGAACATCTGCTGCGGTTTGAACGATGCGGCAGCCTGAGCCCAAGGTGGCAAGCATGAAGCCCATTACTGCAAATCCGACTTTCACTTTGTTTTCCATGATGTCCTGTATTGTATTGCTTCGAACGGAATTGAACAAACGCCCGGAAGAGTTAAGGAACAGACAAGACCACCAGCCTCAATTTCGACTGTAGCACCTAGGCTGCGGATTGTCTAGAGCATGTCCGGTTTTTCAGGCTCCGCGATTCATCGTTACTTTACATAACGCAGGGAGAGGGGGCGCTTGCCGTTCGTGGCGGCGCACGGAAAGAAGCGAGTCGAAGCCGTTCGTCTGTTTCGTTTCGAAAGGCAAGGGCTTGATCATCGCTGTCCAGTGTGCCAAAATTCGGGCCATCGAAGCGATTCCAAAGTCTGGTTCAACAAAGGATTAGATGACTATGACCGATCTTTTCACGCCGCTCCAAATCCGAAGCGTTCTCCTTCGCAACCGCATCGGGGTTAGCCCGATGTGCCAGTATTCGAGCCTAGATGGTTTTGCAACGGACTGGCACCTCGTTCACCTAGGCAGTCGATCGGTGGGTGGTGCCGGCCTGGTTATGACGGAAGCTGCCGCTGTGACTCCTGACGGCCGCATCTCCCCGCGTGATCTCGGGCTTTGGAAAGACGCCCATATTGATGCCCTGGCTCGTTGTGTGGAATTCATTCACGGGCATGGTGCGACCGCCGGCGTCCAGCTTGCGCATGCAGGCCGCAAAGCCAGCACTCCGCCGCCTTGGGAGGGGGGGCAGATGCTGTCAGAGATGGATGGCGGGTGGCGTCCCGTCTGGGCGCCCAGCGCAATTCCGTTCAGTCCTGAGTCCGCGACACCACAGGCGCTCAGCGTGCCACAAATCGGCGAGATTGTTTCTTCTTTTGCTCAGGCCGCTTGGCGTGCGCGGGAGGCCGGATTCCGGGTGGTCGAAATCCATGCGGCACACGGCTATCTGCTGCACGAGTTTCTGTCGCCCTTAAGCAATCAGCGCGCAGACGAATATGGCGGATCATTCGAGAACCGGACGCGCATGGTTCGCGAAGTCGCCGTGGCTGTCCGGCAAACGTGGCCGAATGATCTTCCTCTGTTCATCCGCATTTCCGCTACAGACTGGGCAGACGGCGGCTGGGACGTGGAACAGTCCGTGGCACTCGCGCGTCAGTTGAAACCGCTCGGAGTTGATCTGGTGGACTGTTCGTCAGGCGCATTGGTCCCCGGCGCCAGCATTCCTGTTGCGCCTGGATATCAGGTGCCATTCGCTGAGCGCATCCGGCAGGAGGCGGACATCGCCACAGCTGCCGTGGGACTTATCCGTGAGCCGACTCAGGCCGCTGACATCATCCGGCAGGGACAGGCGGACATTGTTTTGCTCGCTCGGCAGATGCTGCGCGATCCGTATTGGCCGCAACACGCTGCACGGCAGCTTGGTGCCGCCGTGCCACACCCGATTCAATACGGGCGGGCTGTGGAATAAGCATTGCTCGGGCTTATTAGCGCCTTTTCAAATAGCGGAAAGAATCCTTACACAGATATAATCGGCGACAACTCTTTTGGTTTGTATATTGGGCGCGCGGCGAATACTATGTGCCTGCCGACGTAGTGCGCGATACGCGCGTTCAACGGAACGGCAAGGGGGCCGTGAAAGGCCCACGAAGGAGTACCTGTATGAACCGTAAGATTCAGTCCGTTTTCGCTATTACATTCGCGTCCATTTTGATTACAGGGTGTGCGCATATGCCCGGAAAATGTGATTTAGGTAAGGTGGCCAAGGATGCCCAACTACAGAATGTGACCACGGGTGACGGCACCTTTGAGAACTATCAAGCGACCGGATACTACACGAGTACCGAGATCGGCCTGGCCGTCGGCATACCCGGCATCAAGCTGCTGGAGCTCTTCCCCGTGCAAGACGACACGGCCCAGATGACTCGAATCGCCATGGACGCCAAGAGCGCCGGCGCGACATCGGTTATCAACGCCCAGACGCCCAAGAGCTTGTACACAGGAATTCCGTTCTTTTTTGTAGGCGTGTATGTTGACAGTGCCGCTGGAACCGGCATCAAGAGCAAGTAAGGCGACAATGAGCCCGCGGGAGCGCTTCAACTTCCACGGGCTCTCGTTTTTTCAGCATATTTTTTACCAGGCAGGTAACTGACATGGTTGCCGTTTGGGTGGCAGAAAGCGACGTGCTGACAGAGGCTTGCTACAAAAGTTAACAAGTTGTTCGCGTGCCGCTCAGGAATATTTTTCCGGCTGCAGTATTTCATTGCTGACGGATTTTCGTCCTTCAGGAGACGGGCAAAACACAAGATTCCTGCCTGCGGAAGTTCCTTTCGGATGGCACCCGTGCTTACACATGGGACAACGTGACCCGATGGGCCAGCGAGATCAGAAACCGCGGTGAAAAGCCATCGGTGGGCGGACCTCGAAACCATCACCCCCGAACAACGTGCCAAGCAACTCGCCGCCATCGTGGCCAGCAATATGAAAAAGACGCCGGGAGGCCACACTACGGACGCGAAGCTTCTCAGGAAGGCCGTCGCACAAGACAAGGATTTCATCTGCCGGCAGAGCGCCCTTGATAAAGCCGGCCTCGTTGTTCTCTGCGGCTCGATCGCCGTGGAGGGTTTTCAGCTTGCCTGCGGTTCTGATTTTGCCGGCCCTTGGCGTAAAACCACACGCGGCATCCCGTTCGTGGAACACCGAATCGGAAAATTCGCTATCAATTACTCACATCCGGAAGCCCGAGTCCAAGATCACCTTTTTTTGCGGCCTGGTCGATGCTGTGCGAGCGATCGAACGGCTTGGCCGCCGTCGCCGTCTCACGCCTTCGCGAAGCCCACGCTTTGTTCGACCAATTACTTCTTAGCTGCAGTCTTTTTAGTTGCAGCCTGTTTATCCGCTGCTTGTTTAGCCGCCGCCTTCTTTGCAACAGCCAGTTTGTCCGCCGCCTGCTTGTCAGCAGCCAGTTTGTCCGCGGCCTGCTTATCAGCAATCCTTTTGTTTGCCGCACTTACGTAAACATCAAAATCACTCAGACTGATGGAAAGCCAGTTCTCGTTAAAGTAAGATGCTTTTGCACCGTCACGCGTATAACTGTCCTGCTTCGTACCCGTGCCGCCTATTAAAGTCCATGATTTTCCGTCAGAATTGTCTTCGAGGCATTTTTTTATCAGGGGTTCTCTGAGTTTCTTGTCTTGGGGTAATTCGTATAAAATTGCCCCTGAAATACTCTTGCCCGCTTTGTTGTCATAAAAATAAATTTTGAACGTTGTTTGTTCTTTGGAGAAATGGGCAATGGTCAAACCTCTTCCCGTGGACGGTGCATCTCGATCCCATTTGCTTGGCTCACCGTATCGCTTGATGGCCTCTTCTTTGGTTTCGCCAATGCCAGCCCATACGCTCGCCGCACAGAATAAAACCAGACCCGTCACATATGCCGTTTTCATCGTTATCTCCGTTCGTCTTCTTTTGACACCGATCTTCTGTTGATAGGGAGAGGGTATTCTGATTAAGAATAGCGGTCAAAGCTTTTCTCGATGGGGCCGGAAAACCGACATTTGTTTCGGCGTCAGGATTGGATGCAACAGCCTTCGTGTTATCGGATCATTCCGGTGGCGTCCTGTCACGTGCGGAATTGGTTCTGTATTGCGATGATGGCCTCGCCCGCAGCCATGTAGACTTCTCCCGAGCGAGTCGATCTGCGCAACTTGTCGAGCGGGTCGAGGATATTTAAGATGCTTGGGCTGTTCACGAGTCCCAGTGCAGTGCAGGCGAGTTCGACGCGGCGCCAGTTGCAGGACGGCAGCTCGCGCTCAAGGGCGTGAATGGCTTCGTCGGTGCCAATCTTTCCGAGTGCAAGATAAGCGTGCCGGCTTTTGCCGAGTTTCGCGATGAGTGGCTTGACGCTCGCCGCCCCGAATTTGACGATCAAAGCTGTCAGGTGATCCGCACCTTTACTGAGGTTGGGCTCCTCAAGCGAGTCCTCTTTAAGGCCTTGGATGATTGCGGCGATCACGGGTGAGCCCATCTCCAGCAATGATTTCCCTGCCTGCTCGTCGCCCTGGCGCGCTTTTTCTATCAGTTCGCCGATGGGCTTGACGTCCACTTTGCCGATCGTGCGATGGGCGGCTGGTTGAACGACGGGGATTGAAATCGTCGCTCTCGGGTCAGGCACGAGGACGCGTTCGCCGCAGTTCTTGCACGCGATGCGCTTGCCTGCGCCGCGCGCTTCGATGACCAAATGCACCTGGCACTTAGGACATGAGAACTTGATGTCAGACTTCTGCTTGTTCGGATCCCCGCCACCCTCTCTTTTCACTAGCACCAGCTGGGAGGATTTCGGTTCCGTTTGCGGTCGATCGACCTTAGGAAGTTGAATGTGCCCCTTACAGATCGGGCAAGAAATTGTACGCCCCAGCGCGGCTTCTGGTAAGCCGAGTCGTTGCTGGCAATGTGGACAATTGAACTTGAGATCGCTCATGGTGTCTTCTTAATCTGCGAACGTCTGTCAGGCCTTTGCACGCATTTTTTAAACCAGATTTAAATGAGTGTAAACTTTTTCATAAATTGGTTAGCAAATCAAGCGCTATTTGACTCGTTTTGTCCGGAGAAAGCCGAAAGCGCACTCAAGATGTCAAGTCTGCCAGTTCCGCCGGAGACCTGTGCCTCAGGAGTTTTCGGGAAAAATGAGACGGGTTCAAAGCCTTAGAACGGACAGTTTGAATGGCGGGCAGAGCGTGCGGCTTGTTATTGCGGGGGTGAAAAGGGTATACTGTAGGCGATGCGGATAATGATACAAAGCGAGAATCAATGAAGAAATGCCCTTTTTGCGCTGAGGATATTCAGGACGCGGCGATCAAATGCAAGCACTGCGGCGAGTTTCTGGACGGGTCCAGACGTTCGCCGCCGCTACTGCCTGTGCCGGCGGTGGCCGAGAACGGCCTGCCGTGGTACTACCGAACCGCGTTTATCGCCATCATGCTGGCGAGCGTGGGGCTATTTGGTTTGCCATTTCTCTGGTTACGTCCTAGAACCAGTATGCTCTGGAAAGCAAGCATTAGTCTGATTGTAATTGTTACGAACATTTGGCCTATTTACTATATTTGGAGGAACTGGTCTCAGTTCAGACCGCTAGTCGATATGTTTATGGAGTCATACCGTACTCTTCAGCAATTGACTCGCTAACGGTGATTGCGTATATGGAACTGCTCGATGAAATATGTGGCACGCGGCACTTTCTACAAAATAGGACCAAATGGTGGACATGACGGCAGGATGATTTTGTGTTTTAATGGGTACGCTCAAATGGGCTCAGGTTCAGGCGAGGACGGTTATAATGGGGAAAGTTATGCATATTGTCGTGTGTGTCAAACAGGTTCCGGATACGGCGAATGTCCGCATCAATCCGGAAACCAACACTTTGATACGCGAGGGGGTCGAAAGCATCTTGAACCCCTTCGACGAATATGCATTGGAGGAGGCTTTGCGGCTGAAGGATTCACATGGCGCGCGCGTGACAGTCGTCACGATGGGGCCGCCGCAGGCCGACGTTGTGTTGCGTGAAGCCATGGCCCGCGGGGCGGACGACGGCGTGTTGCTGACTGACCGCGCCTTTGCCGGTGCCGACACGCTGGCCACCTCTTATGTGATTGCCCAGGCTATCAAGAAGATCAACGCCAAACCCGATTTGGTGTTTTTTGGCAAACAGGCGATCGACGGCGACACGGCCCAGGTCGGTCCGGGAGTCTCTGAATTCCTGGGTTTTCCACTGGTGACCTATGTGAAGTCCGTCAAGATCAGCGGAAACGCATTCACAGTTGAGACGCAGATGGATGAGGGCGTGGAGGTGATCGAGGGGGACCTTCCCGCTGTGATGACCGTGGTGAAAGAGGCTTCTACGCCGCGTTTCGCAAGTCTGAGCGGCTGGATGGCGGCCAAGAAGGCGTCTGTGTTGCGCTGGGGAGCGAGGGACGTGGGGGCTGCGCCGGAAGTGTGCGGGCTCAGCGGTTCGCCGACCAAGGTCGTGAAGATTTTCGCTCCGCCCACAAAGACCGGCGGGATTCGCATGGATGGGCGCGAGGAGCCGTCCGCGGCGATACAGGCCATCCTGAAAATTCTGCACGAGAAAGGGGTTGCGTAGGTCATGGCAGACACGCCGATTTTCATCGATCCCGCGAAGTGCAAGGGGTGCAAGAAATGCATCACCGCGTGCCCCTTTGATGCGCTGCACATGGTGGGTCAGCTGGCGTTGCTCAAACCCGAGGAGTGCCGGGCGTGCAACGCCTGCATCAAGGCCTGCCCATTTTTCGCGATCAGCGAGACGCCCAAGATCCCGGTGAAGGCCTCGGATCTGAAGGACTTCGTCGGCGTGTGGGTTTTCGCGGAGCAGCACCACGGCAAGGTTCTGGAGGTCGCGTATGAGCTGCTGTCCACGGGTCGCCAGTTGGCGAATGACCGCGGCTGCGAACTGTCAGCGGTGGTGCTTGGACATCAGATCACGGATTCGGCCTCGCACCTGATCGCCGCTGGTGCGGACAAGGTGTTCATCGTGGATCAGCCGGAACTGGCGGAGTATGAGGCCAACGTGTACACCGATGCACTAAGCCAACTCATCGCCAAGTACAAGCCGGAGGTGGTCCTGGCGGGTGCGACTGCGGTCGGACGCGCCTTTTTCGCCAAAGCGGCGGTGCGTTCTCGCACGGGGCTGACCGCGGACTGCACGGCGCTGTCGATCAATAAACAGACCTGTCTCCTGCACCAGACGCGTCCAGCGTTCGGCGGCAACATCATGGCGACGATCATGACGCCCAACCACCGGCCACAGATGGCGACGGTGCGCCCGAAGGTGTTCAAGATGACGTCGCCTGACCCGAAGCGCAAAGGAGAAACGCTGGTTGAGGCGCTCAAGCTGGTGGCTGCCAGCACCCGGATTGTGAAGGCGGAGCACAATGTGTCGTCGGTGAATATCGCGGAAGCCGAGATCATTGTGGCAGGCGGGCGCGGACTGAAGAAGGCCGAGAATCTGGAGTTGCTCAAGCGGCTGGCTGGCCTTCTCGGCGGCGTGGTCGGCGTGTCTCGCGCCTGCGTTGATGCGGGCTGGATTTCGGCTGCACACCAAGTGGGCCAGACAGGCAAGACCGTGTGTCCGAAGATCTACCTCGCATGCGGCATTTCCGGGGCGATCCAGCACATAGAGGGCATGCGCGCTTCGGATACGGTCATAGCGGTCAACTCCGATGCGAACGCGCCGATCTTCGGCGTTGCGGACCTGGGCATCGTTGGCGACCTTTTTGAAATACTGCCGATGTTGATTGAGGCGCTCGAAACGCGTAAAGTAAGAAAGTAACGATCACAGTTTTGTGGGGCCGGGTACTATGTCGAACACGTCAAAGAAGGTAATACAGACCGATATCCTGTGCGTAGGCGCGGGAATTGCCTCGCTTTCGACGGCGCTGGCTCTGTTGCGTACGCTGAAGGCGCAGGGCACGGCGACGTTGCCGCGTGTGACCATCGTTGAAAAAGGACGCAGCGTGGGCAGTCACGTGCTGTCTGGCGCAGTGATCGACCCGAGCGGATTCAAAGGGCTTTTGACGGACGATGAATTCGCCAAGATGCCCGTCGAGGCGCGCGTCAGCAAAGAGTCGTTCCACATGTTTTTCGATGCGAAGCGGTCGGTGCAGATTCCCTGGGTGCCGCCGCTGATGTTAGCGCACGGCTATCCGGTGGGGTCGCTGACCAAATTGACCCAGTACTTCGCTCAGCTCTGCGAAAAGGAGGGCGCCGAGATCTACACCGGTTTTGCGGCTGTCGAACTGGTCTCGGACAGCAGGGGACGTGTGATCGGCGTGCGGACCGGTGACAAGGGGGTGGGGCGCGACGGCAAGCCGAAAGCGAACTTCACGCCGGGCGAAGAGATTCACGCCAAGGCTGTGGTGCTGGGTGAAGGCGCATGCGGCATTCTGACCGACAAACTGATCGAAAGCCGAGGGCTTAAAGGCTATCGCGGCCAGTCGTATGCGGTGGGCATCAAAGAAGTGATCGAGGTTCCGGCCAACGAGGCGCGGGTGGGCGAGATCGCGCACACGTTCGGCTATCCCTCGGACTGGTCGACCTACGGCGGCGGATTTGTGTACCATGTGTCGCCGACACAGGTGATGATCTGCTTTGCGTATGCGTTAGACTACGCGCATCCAGAGGAGGACCCGCATCGGTTGTTCCGCCAGTTCAAAGCCCATCCCGTAATGGCAGAGCACATCAAGGGTGGCAAGTCGGTGGCCTACGGCGCGAAAGTGATTCCCGAAGGCGGCTACTACTCGGTGCCGAAAGTGGTGTCTGACGGCGCGCTGATCGTAGGCGACGGCGCGGGGCTGGTGGATACGCTGCGCATCAAGGGCATCCACATCGCGGCGCAGTCGGGACGTGCAGCGGCTGAGACGCTGGCTGCGTGCTGGCGTGCGAACGATTTCTCGCAGGAGGCTCTCAAGCCTTACAGCGGTAAACTGAAGCAGACTGAAGGGTGGAAGCAGCTCAAGCGCGTGAAGAACGTGCGTGCGCCCTTCTCCACGAACCTGATTTTAGGTGTGATGAGCGCGGGGTGTGCGTGGGCGACTTTCGGGGCACTGCCGTTCTGGCCGGTGCCGATGGAGCCTGACGACGAGGCGCTGCTGCCGCTCAAGGGCGGAAGGCTGCTAGAACCGGAGGCGATGGCAGCCAACCCGACCTCGCCGGATCGGTTGACGGATGTTTTCATGTCTGGCACGATCCACGACGAGGACCAGCCCTGTCACTTGAAGATTTTAGACCGCGCGACGTGCGAAGTGTGCATCAAGAAGTACGGCGCGCCGTGTCAACGTTTCTGCCCGGCGGAGGTGTATCGCTTGGAGGAGGGCCAAATCTTGGTGGACTTCTCCAACTGTCTGCACTGCAAAACCTGTCAGATCAAAGATCCGTATCAGAATATCCAGTGGACGTTCCCGCAGGGCGGCGACGGTCCCCGTTACACGCGTATGTAGGAATCATAGAGGTGGGCCTCTGGGTCTGCCCATTTGGAGAAACGACCATGAACATGTCATTCAATCGTAGAGAGTTCCTTAAAACCACTGCGGCTACCGCAGCTCTGTTGCCCACCTTCAACATTCTGAGCCAAGAGTCGGGGACGATTGGCCCGAAGGATGATCAGGTCAACGTGGCGGTGATCGGGTTTGGCGCGGAGGGCGAGATCCTGACCAACGCGGCCATGAAGATTCCGGGCGTGCGCTTCACGGCGGTCTGCGACATATTTGAGCGCCAGAGGAAGCTCGCAAAGGGGCGGCTGAAGGCACTGGGCCATATCATCAATGTTTACGAAGACTATCGCGAGATGTTGACCACCGAGGATAAGAATATCGACTGCGTGATCATCGCCACGCCTGACTGGATGCATGCCGAACACACGTGCGCCTGTCTGCGTGCGGGCAAACATGTCTACTGCGAGAAAGAGATGTCCAACCAGCTCGAGAAGGCCAAGACCATGGTGCTGGCCCAGCGCGAGACGGGCAAGCTCCTGCAGATCGGCCACCAGCGCCGTTCCAATCCGCGCTACATGCACGCGATCAACCGCGTCATTCGCGAGTCCAAGATGCTGGGGCGCGTGACGCACGCTTACGGCCAGTGGAATCGCTCGGTGGCGCCGTTCGTGACCGTAAAACCTATTCTGAACATTCCGACCGAAACGCTGCAGAAATATGGCTACGAGAACATGGAGCAGTTTCTCAACTGGCGCTGGTTCTCGAAGTATGGCGGCGGCCCGATGGTCGACCTTGGCTCGCATCAGATCGACCTTTTCTTCTGGGCGTGGGATTGCGCTCCGATTTCTGTGACTGCGGTGGGCGGCAACGACTATTTCAACCGCCAGATGAACGACAACGTGATGGCGATCTACGAGTTCAAGACGCACGAGGGTCTGATCAACCGCGCCTATTATCAGGTGCTGACGACCTCCAGCCGCGGCGGCTTCTACGAGCAGTTCATGGGCGAGAACGGGTCGCTTACGATCTCCGAGATCGCGGCGCGCGGCAACGCCGCTCAGCGCGAGGTCCGCGCCGGCGTGCCGACATGGGACACCTTCGCCAAGATGGGGCTGGTTATGCCTGTCAAGTCGCCTGTCAAGGCGACCGTAACCACCAATGCGGCGATCGATGTGCGCGTGACCGCCGAGGCCGATGGCTGGCCGCTGCCGGTGGATCTGCTCAAGCCCGCCCACATGCCCCACCTGGAGAACTTCTTTGCGGCGGTTCGCAAAGGCGAGAAACTGAACTGCCCTGTCGATTTGGCTTACGAGTCTGCTGTCGCCGTGTTGGCCGCCAACCGTTCGGTGGCTGAGCGCAAGACGATCTATTTCAAGCCGGAAGAGTTCAAAGTGTAAGGGTGTGTCAGACGGATCGACGGATGGGACTTATCATGAAAAGACTATTGACAACTGTTTTTGCTCTGGCGGCAGGTGTGGCCTGTGCCGCAGTGCCCTCTCACTGGGACGGCGGACGCAATACACCGGTACACCGTCTCGCGCTGAACGACGAGTTCGGCGACAAGATCGTGCCCGACGCGCCGGACGCATTGCCGATGAGCACGCGCAAGACGTGCGGCCAGTGCCACGACTACGACGCCATCGCTTCGGGTTGGCACTTCAACATGTCCGACACCAACGCGGTCGCAGGCCGGATGACCGAGCCGTGTTTCTTGGTCGACCCGCTCTCCGGTTCCCAGATCCCGATGAGCCTTCGTTCCTGGGACGGCACGTATAAGCCAAAGCAACTCGGAATGACGGACTGGGAGTGGGTGTACGCGTTCGGACGCCACCTGCCTGGCGGCGATATAGCAGACCCTCAAGATATTTTTTCCGAGGGTGGGCCGAATGCTCGGTGGGAAGTCTCTGGGCCGGTTGAAATCAACTGTTTCGTCTGCCACAGCCAGAGCAAGATGTACGACCACAGCGAATGGACGCGCCTGATTTTGCGCCAGAACTTCCGCTGGGCCGCCACCGGTGCGCTGGGCTTGGGCGAGATTCGCGGCATGGGATCGCGCGTGGCCGACTACTGGGGCGTGCTGCGCGGACTCAACAAGGACGACGCGGTCTTCGCCGTGCCTCCGAACGTGGTGTACGATACGCGTCTGTTCGACTCCAAAAGCCGCACGGTTCTTGACGTCGGCGCTCCGCGCAACCAGAACTGCCTGAACTGCCACTCGGTTTCGCAGGCCGGCATGCCGCACATGAACATCGACGGCGACGTTCACCTGCGCGCGGGTATGTCGTGCACGGACTGCCACAAGAACGGCGAGAACCACGCGATCGCCCGTGGCTGCGAAAATGATGTCTCTGGGGCGATGGACAAAGTCCGCGCCACGGCGAGTTGCGTTGGCTGCCACATGGGCACCGACACAGCGAAGGCCGGACGTCTAGGTGCGCCTTTGCCGAAGCATGTCGGCATCCCGACCAGCCACTTCAAGGAACTCACCTGTACGGCTTGCCACTCCGGCGTGACCGAAGGTGGCGACCTTGCCCAAGTGCGCACCTCGCGTGCCAACCGCATGGGCGTGTATGGCCGCGCGCGCTGGGCGACGGCTCAGCCGTACATTCTCGAGCCCGTATTCATGCGGAACAGCCAGGGCAAGATCGAGCCGCGTCGGATGGCCTGGCCTGCCTTCTGGGGCACACGTGACGCGAAGGACGCGTCAAAGATTTTGCCGATGCGCCCCGAAACGGTTGTGACCGCCTGCGAGGGGCTGTTGGACGTGCGTGAGCAGGTCGGCGCCCTCCTGTCTTCGCTAGCGACCGATCCAAACGTCCCCGGCGTTCCGGTGTTGTCGGTCGACGGCAAGCTTTTCAAGGTTGACGCGGATGGCCGGGCTGCTGTGGATGGCGATGTGGCCGGTGTTGCGGGTGTTGAATGGCTGTACCATCTGGCCGATGGCAAGACGGCACCCGTTATTCCGAGTTATGACCCAGCTGCGGATACCGAAAAGATGAGCGACGCTGGGAAGGAAACAAATGAGGTGCGCAGGATAGCGTTCGGCAATCTCTTGCAGACGCTCGACGCGAGCAAGGTGGCGAAGGGGCGTTACGGCGCGATTGCCTTAAGCGGCAAGATCTATTTCCGCGGCGGCGAGAACGATGCGGTGATCAGCACGAACGTGGCCGCTCAGGTGACGAAACCGACTGCCGGCTGGTATGACAACGGAACTTTCACGCCGCTTGTTTCCGCGTATACGGCCAATAGCGTGAAGGCGCTGACCGGAACGACGTACACGCTGACCGAGGAGATGGTTGCGGCAGGACTTAAGCGTTTTGTCGAGACGGGCGTCAAAGGTGCAGTCTACATCGCGCATGGTCAGGTGTGGGAGCTCGGCACGGACGGCAAACTCACGGCTAAAGTCGAGAAAGCTGCCGAGGCCGTCTCGTGGTCGGTGGGACACGACGTGCGTCCGGCGCGCTTGGCGCGCGGTGCGAAGCCCGCCAAATGCGCGGACTGCCACACGGTGGACTCGAAGTTCTTCTTTGCGACGGTGGAGTCCACGGGGCCTCTGCTGACGGCGCGCAAACTGGTCAAGGCCCAGCATGAATTCATGGCGCTCAGCGGGAGCTATAACAAGGTGTTCGGCACAACCTTCCTGATGCGTCCGGTGTTCAAAATCTTCCTGTGGGTGGTCTTCGCGTTCGTGTTGCTGGTGGCCGTGGCGTTCGTTGCGGCTGCGATGCCAAACGTGTTGGCCAAGGGTGAAATCCCCTATGGCAAGCCGAGCGAGAAACTCATGGTTATGGTCGACAAGCTGGCCGCGATCGGCCTGTGCGCCGCGAGCGTCTATTTGGGCCTCTCGGGCTTGGCGGGCTGGTTCCTGCATCTGATGACCGGCTATGTGCTGATCTTCCACATGGTTGCGGGCGGTTTGTTCGCTGTTTGCCTCGTGGGCCTCATCTGGTTCCGCGGCGCGAAACGTCTGGCGAATCCCAAGCGCAACGTGCTGTGGATGCTGGTGATGGTGCTGGGCGTCGGTGTGCTTTTCACGGCGGTGGCGCCGATGATGACCTGGTTCGGCGAAGGCTGGCAACACGTGCTGACGTGGGCGCACCGCTGTATCACGATGTCTTTCATCGTTGTATCCGCCTGGATGCTTCTCAGTGGCGGACGCAAGGAGTAGCTGAGAGCGTTGCACGTTACGGGTTACACGTTGTAGGGGAAGAAACAACCTGTGACGAGTAACCGTAACCTGCAGCGGTTGTTCTATGACAGACAAGGTCCAGCGGTATGAGCACCAGGCGATGTCCACGCTGTTCGAGCTGATGATCGTTGCGGACGATACCCAGCTCGCGCAGAGTGCGGCATACACGGTGTTTCAAAAGGTGGATAGGCTGGAGGAGCTGCTCAGCCGTTTTTTGGACGTGAGCGAGGTGGCGCTGATTAGCCGCCTCAAGCCGGGTGAGACGTTCCGCATGTCGCCGGAGACGCTAGAGCTGTTGCTGATCGCCACGCAGGTGTGCGCGGCCACGCAGGGCGCGTTTGATGTGACCGTCGGAACGGTGATGGACGCGCTGCGGGAGGTGAAGCACCGCTGGTCGGCGCTGACGCCGCAGGAGCGCGAAAGCGCTCTGGCGGCGTGCGGTATGAACCGGCTGGTCATCGACCGGGAGAATCTGCTGGTGGCGGTTAAGCCGGATCGGCTGGGGCGTGCAACGCCGCTCGAACTGGACTTTGGCGCGATCGCCAAAGGGTATGCTCTGGACGTGGCGTGTGAAATGCTGTTGGCGGACTGGGATTGCGCGAACTTCCTGATGCACGGCGGCACCAGTTCGGTGGTGGCTCGCGGCTCCATGGGCGACGGGCAAGAGGGCTGGCCCGTCGGCGTGGGCGGCGATTGGCGCGAACGTGCGGGCCTGGACGCTGTGAGGCTGAAGGGCGGTGCGCTAAGCGGATCGGGTTTCGAAGTGAAAGGTGCGCACATCGTGGACGTGAGGCACGGTGTGGCAGCGGTGCGGCATGCGGCGGCGTGGTCGTACGCGCCCTCGGCGACTGTGGCGGATGCGCTTTCGACGGCGTTTTTGGGCATGGACTGGAAGGAGATAGAAGCGGCATGCGCGGCGATTCCGGGCTGCGGCGCATTGGTGGCGCGGGATCAGTCCGAGTGGATGGACAAGGTTCGTAGCCCGGTGCGTGTATGCGGGACGTTTCCGCAGCCCGCACGGTGAGGATTTGGGTTGTCAGCGGTGTCGGGCAAGTCGGACGTGTCGGACAAGTCAGACAAATGGACAACCAGCAACAAGTAACCTGTAACAACAAACCGTTACCGGCTTCGATGGAAGCCAGACAAGGAGAGACACATGAAACTCAATGGGATGATGCTCGCGGCCGTTGTGGCCGGACTTGCCGTGGCGGCAGGTGCTCAAGAAGCGGCAAAGGTGCAGCTCAAGATTGATCTGCCGAAGCCGCAGTTCACGGGAACGCCGAAAGATATCCGCTCGCCGAATCTGGAGCCCGCGCGCGGTGGCAAGCCGCGTGATCCGATCGTTGTGCCGGCCGGATGCGACAAGGTGCTCTCGAAAGACTGCAAGGTCACTTCGAGCGATCCTGAACCGATCATCGGCGAACTGGCCTTCATCACGGACGGCGACAAAGAGCATGACGCTGCGACGTACGTGGAGCTCGGCCCAGGCACCCAGTGGGTGCAGGTCGATCTGGGCAAGGAGAAGGAGATCTACGCGGCGTGCGTGTGGCACTACCATGGCGAAGCGCGCGTCTATCGCGATGTGATCTGCCAGATCTCGAACGACCGGGATTTCATCGACGGCGTGGTGACGGTGTTCAACAACGACCACGACAACTCGTCCAAGCTTGGCGAGGGCAAGGAGAAGGAGTACGTCGAGACCAATGAGGGACGTCCCTTCGCCATCAACGGCGTGAAGGGACGCTATGTCCGCTTCTACAGCAAGGGCAACACCTCGAACGAGATGAACCACTACACCGAAGTCGAAGTGTACGGCAAACCCTGATTTTGAGGCGCGGGGCGTGCCCCGCGCACAGGCAGGACAGCCGGGCGGCGCGGTGGACCGCAAGGTTCGCCCGCCGCTTTTTTTCGGGTCGGATCACGAGAAAGGCTGTTATGAGATTCAAGGGAGTGATGTATCTGACGGTCGCGGCTGGACTTGCCCTGGCAGCAGGTGCGCAGGATGCCGCGAAGGTGACTCTCAAGATCGATCTGCCGAAGCCGCAGTTCACGGGAACGCCGAAAGATATCCGTTCGCCGAACTTGGAGCCCGCGCGCGGCGATACGCCGCGTCCTCCGATCGAAGTGCCGGCCGGATGCGACAAGGTGATTTCGCGCGGCTGCAAAGTCACCGCGAGCGACCCTGAGCCGATCATCGGCGAACTGGCTTTCATCACGGACGGCGACAAAGAACACGACGCCGCGACGTATGTGGAATTGGGCCCAGGCACCCAGTGGGTGCAGGTTGATCTGGGCCAGGAGAAAGAGATCTGCGCGGCGTGCGTGTGGCACTACCATGGCGAGGCGCGCGTCTATCGCGATGTGGTCTGCCAGATCTCGAACGACCGGGATTTCATCCACGGCGTGGTGACGGTGTTCAACAACGACCATGACAACACGTCCAAACTGGGCGAGGGCAAAGAGAAAGAGTACATCGAGACACGAGAGGGCCGCCCGTTCGCAGTCAATGATGTGAAAGGTCGCTATGTGCGCTTCTACAGCAAGGGTAACACCTCGAACGAGATGAACCACTACACCGAAGTCGAAGTGTACGGCAAGCCGTAAGCGGCCCCATTTGCTTTTCCGCGCTTGTCGTCAGGGGGGCGCTTGGTATAAGATACAACTGAATTGCCATCGGGGTGCCGCGAGCGAAGTCGAGCGGCTGAGAAAAAACCCGTTGAACCTGATCCGGGTCATTCCGGCGCGAGGGAAGTGGTTTGGCGCGCGTCTTAGAGGGGCGGAACCGGAAGGGGTTCCGCTTTTTGTTTTTTGGAATCGGATATGGCGAGCGACGAAAATGATATGCATGGCCGCCGATGGGTGGCTGCGCTGACGATCGCGGGAAGCGATAGTGGTGGAAACGCTGGAATCCAGGCGGATTTGCGCGCTTTCCATGTGTTCGGTATCCACGGTTGTACGGTACTCTCTGCCTTGACTGCTCAGAACCCGTTCGGCGTGCGGGCGATTCTGACGGTAGACGCCGATTTTGCGGCGGCACAATTGGACGCCGTCTTGGAAGCCTATTCAGTTTCTGCGCTTAAGACGGGTATGCTTTCTAGCCCCGAAGTGATCGAGGCTGTCGCGGATCGCTTGGTCTGCCAAGGCCGTATTATGAAGGTGGTCGACCCGGTAATGGTGGCAACCAGCGGCGCGCGGCTTTTGCAGGACGACGCGGTGGGTATGCTGAAGACGCGTCTGTTGCCGCTGGCTACACTGATTACGCCGAACCTTCCCGAGGCCGGGGTGCTCCTCGGGAAATCGGTTGCGACGCGCGAGGAGATGGCCAATGCGGCGCGCGAACTGTTCGATGCGGTCGGGAGCGCCGTGCTCGTCAAGGGGGGGCACGGAACGGGCGTTTGTGCCGAGGATGTTCTTTTCGACGGAGCCTCTCTTGTGCGTCTCTCGACTCCACGGATAGAGGAGCCGCTGTCCACGCATGGCACCGGCTGTTCCTTGAGCGCCGCGATCACGGCTTCGCTGGCCTGCGGGAACGACCTGGTTCAAGCGGTTATAGAGGGGAAAGCCTACGTTTATGAGGCAATCCGCACCGGCGTGTCTGTCGGTGAACTGGCGGCCGTGCTCGGCACTCCGAAGCGGCTACCTGTCGAGAAAGTGTCCATCGAATCCATCAACCTGTAAGGACGAATCATCATTCGCCCCTTCCTGAACCCAGAAACCTGAACCCTCTTTATGACACAACTCCAAGCAGCACTCAACGGAAAAATCACGGACGCGATGCGCCGCGTGGCGAACGACGAGCATGTGGATGCGGAACGGGTGCGCGAGTCGATCGCCAGCGGCCGTGCGGTGATCCCGCTCAACCCTGGCCACGCCAACGCGCGGCCGGTTGGCGTGGGACGGCTCTTCTCGACCAAGGTCAACGCGAACCTCGGGCGCTCCACCACGCGCTCCGGCAAGGGCGACGAGCTGGAGAAGCTCCAGATCGCGCTGAACGCCGGGGCTGACTTCGTCATGGACCTGAGCGTGGGTGCGGATCTGCGCTCGATCCGTCAAGGCATGCTCGATGCGTCGCCTGTGCCGCTGGGCACGGTGCCCGTGTACGAGACGGTTTCGCGCAAGGAGAACGACGTGCCGGTGATGAACCCCGATCTGTTGCTGCAGGTCATTCGGGAGCAGGCCGAGCAGGGGGTGGATTTCATGACCCTGCACGCGGGACTTCTGTATGCTCACGTGGACCTCGCGATGAAACGCATCATGGGCATCGTGAGCCGAGGCGGCGCGATCATGGCCGAGTGGATGAAGACGAACAGCGCCGAGAATCCGCTCTATGTGCGCTGGGACGAGGTGATGGACATTCTGGCGAAGCACGACGTGACGGTGTCTCTGGGGGACGGGCTGCGGCCGGGCTGCCTGGCGGACGCGAGCGATGCGGCGCAGTTCGGCGAGCTGGACGTGCTGGGCGAACTGGTGCGGCGCTGCCGCGCGCGCGGCGTGCAGGTGATGGTCGAGGGGCCGGGCCATGTGCCGTTCAACCAGATCCAGATGAACATGGAGCGCCAGCAGGAGGTGTGCGACGGCGCGCCCTTCTACGTGCTGGGGCCGGTGGTGACGGACATCGCGCCGGGCTATGACCACATCACGTCGTGCATCGGCGCGACCGCGGCGGCGTGCTACGGCGCGTCGCTGCTCTGCTACGTGACGCCTGCCGAGCATCTCGGCCTGCCGGACGGCGACGAGGTGCATCAGGGCATGATTGCCTACCGTATCGCTGCGCACGCGGGCGACGTGGCGCGCGGGCTGCCGGGCGCGCGGGACCGCGATGACGCCATGTCGCGGGCGCGGGTGGCTTTCGACTGGGAGGGGCAATTCGCGCAAGCGCTCGACCCGGCGCGGGCGCGGGCGCGCTGGCTCAAAACCCGCGTGTGCGCGGGCGAACACACCGACGACCACTGCTCGATGTGCGGCAAAGAGTTCTGCGCCATGCGCACCTCCAGGCGCATCCGCGGCGAGACGGTGTAACGCATCGTTCGTACAACCGCAAAACCGTTATCCGCCCATGCCTTCTCGGAGTTCGCGGATTTTTGCGGCGACGAGGGCGGGCAGGTCGGAACCTGCCGGTGCCTGTGCGATCACGCGCACGAGCGCGGAACCGACGATCAGGCCGTCGGCCATTGGCGCAAGCGCATGGGCGTCCGCACCGGTGCTGATGCCGAATCCGAGGCATACGGGATGGGGGCAGACCGCTTTGACCGCTGCAGCGTGTTTCGCAACGTCTGCGTAGTCGAGTCCGCCTGTGCCGGTGACGCCCAGTCGCGTGATGAGGTAGAGGAATCCGCCCGCGCCGTCAGCCAGCATACGGATGCGTTCCGGCTTGGACGTGGGCGCGGCGAGACGGATCAGGTGAATGTCTTTGCCCTTGATTGCGGCTGTGAGCGGTCCGGCCTCTTCGGGGGGCAGATCCACGACGAGCAGACCATCTACGCCTGCATCCGAAACGTCTTTTGCGATTCGGTCCAGCCCGTATTTGAAGAACGGGTTGTAATAGCTGAAGAGCACGATGGGCGTCTGCACTGTTTTGCGCAACTCGGCCGCAAGCCGGATAGTCTTCGAGAGCGACATGCCCGCCTTCAGTGCGCGGTCAGAAGCCACTTGGATGACCGGTCCGTCGCAGGTGGGATCGGAGAAGGGTACGCCGAGTTCGAGCACATCCACGCCCGAGGCGCAGGCTGTGCGCAAAATGCTCAGGCTGGTGTCGAAGTCGGGATCGCCGGCTGTCAGGTAGGCGACGAGCGCCTTGCGGTTTGCAGAGGCGAGATTTTTGAAGGTTTGGTCGATGCGGTTCATAGGAAAATCCGGGTTGGCAGGGGCACGGCACGCCGTGCCCTTACAGGTTGTGAGATTTCATGTACGCCATGATATGGTCGAGATCCTTATCGCCGCGTCCGGAGATACAGACGAGGATCGCCTGATCCTTCGGGCGTTTGGCTGCTTCCCTGATCGCGGCGGCGAGCGCGTGCGAGCTCTCCAGTGCAGGGATGATGCCTTCATACTTGCAGAGCAGCTTGAAGGCTTCAACGGCCTCGCGGTCGGTGACACCGTTGTAGTGCACGCGGCCAAGGTCATGAAGCAAGGCGTGCTCGGGGCCGACACCCGGGTAGTCGAGACCGGCCGAGATCGACCAAGCCTCTTGAATCTGACCTTCGTCGTTTTGGAGAAGGTAGGTCATGGCGCCGTGCAGCGCGCCGGGCGATCCGCCAGTGATTGAGGCTGCGTGGTGAGGCGTGTCGAGACCTTCGCCTGCGGCTTCTGCGCCGAGCATGGCGCACGGATCGTCTAGGAAGGGGTAGAAGAGGCCCATGGCGTTGCTGCCGCCGCCCACGCAGGCGACCAGCAGGTCGGGCAGGCGTCCGACCTGCTCGAGCATCTGCAGCCTCGCCTCGTCGCCGATCACGCGCTGGAGGTCCCGCACCATGACGGGATAGGGGTGCGGGCCGGAAACCGTGCCGATGATGTAGAAGGTGTTCTCGACCTCGGCGACCCAATAACGCAGCGCCTCGTTCATGGCGTCCTTGAGCGTACTGGTTCCGGAAGTGACTGGAATGACCTCCGCGCCGAGGAGGCGCATGCGCAGGACGTTGGGTGCCTGACGGCGTACGTCTTCCGCGCCCATGAAGATCTTGCAACCCATGCCGAAGCGGGCTGCGATCGTGGCGGTGGCCACGCCGTGCTGGCCAGCGCCGGTTTCGGCGATGACGTGGCGTTTGCCCATGCGGCGTGCGAGAAGGCCCTGGCCGACGACGTTGTTGATCTTGTGTGCGCCGGTGTGTGCGCAGTCTTCGCGCTTCAGGTAAATGCGCGCGCCACCGATATGGTTCGAAAGGCGCTCCGCGAAGTCAAGCGGCGTGGGACGGCCCGCGTAGTTCGCCAGCATGGAACGGAACTCGCCCATGAAAGCGGGGTCGTTCTTCGCCTCATTCCACGCGGTTTCGAGTTCCATCAGCGCGGACATCAGCGTCTCGCCGACGTAGCGCCCGCCGTAGAAGCCGAAATGGCCGGTTGCGTCAGGGTATTGGCCTTGGAGTGATTGTGTTTTCATAAGCTCTTTTTGGAGGGCAGGCACTGGGACCTGCCCGTACGATCAGGGACGGGGACTGCCAGAGTCGGAGGTGTAGCGTTCGCCGAGCACCACTTTGTAGCGGTCGTGCGCTTCACGCAGCAACGCTTCGGTTGTGTTCCAGTCGATACATGCGTCTGTGACTGATAGGCCAGGCCTGAGGTCCTTTGGGTTTTTCGGCATGGGCTGGCTTCCCCACTCGAGGTGGCTTTCGAGCATGAATCCCCGAATGGAGCGGTTGCCTTTTTCGATCTGCGTCAGGATGTCTTTGACAACCATCTCTTGCCGTTCCGGCTGCTTGTCTGAGTTGCCATGGCTGCAGTCCACAATGATTTGCACGGGCAGGTGGGCGGTCAGCAGCGCCTCTTCACAGAAGGCGATGCTGGTGGCGTCATAATTGGGGCGCTTGCCGCCGCGCAGAACGATATGTGGATAGGGGTTTCCGGTTGTGCTGAAAATCGCGGGCAGACCGTCCTCTGTGACGCCCAGGAAATGGTGGGGACCCGTGGCTGCACGGATGCCGTTGATGGCGGCTGAGAGCGAGCCGTCCGTGGCATTCTTGAAACCTACGGGGGTAGAGATGCCGCTCGCGATCTCGCGGTGCGTCTGCGCTTCAGCCGTGCGCGCGCCGATCACCGACCAGGAGATGAGGTCGCCGATGTACTGAGGCATCAAGGTGTCGAGGACTTCTGTGGCGGCTGGCAGGCCGATCTCGGCGACGCGCACAAGGAAATGGCGAGCCATGCGAATGCCTTCTTCAATGTGGAACGTATCATTCATGTAAGGGTCATTGATAAGGCCCTTCCATCCGAGTACTGAGCGCGGCTTTTCGAAATAGACGCGCATCACCACACAGATGGTGTCCGATATTTCATCGCTCAGCTTCTTCAGCCGGAGCGCATATTCTTCGGCTGCCTCGAGGTTGTGGATCGAACAGGGGCCGACGATGGCCAACAGCCGGTGGTCTTCGTTGTCCAGAATGTGCTCAATGGTTTCACGGCCTTGCGCGACCGTTGCCAAAGTGGACGGGGTGTGGGGAACGGCCTTCTGCATCTCGCGTGGCGTGGCCAGCAAGACGACCGATTTGATGTTGACGTTTTCGATTCTGAAACAGCTCATAAGTTTTCCATGGGAGAGAGTCGCTTGGATTCGACGGGAGTCGACCAAAATCGGCCCGAGTCGATGGGTGTCGGTTGGTGTTGTAAGAAGTTGGACAGTGTTCTTATGGTTTTCAAAATGGCGGCGTGATCCTTGACGCCGGGTGCAGTCTCTACGCCAGAGCTGACATCCCAGGCCGCAGCTTTCGAGAGGCGTGCGGCCTCTGCCAGGTTCTGCGGCGTCAGCCCGCCCGCCAGCGCATACGCTCGCAATGCTGCCAGCGGCGCGGCGTCGGCCCAATTCCAGACCGCGCCATTGCCGCCCGGGAGCGTGCCGTGCCCGCATTCTACCAGAATTCCAGCCTCGACGGGTAAGGCGCATGCCGCTTTCAGCAGGTCGTCTCCTGTGGCTTTCAAAACCTTGATGACATGGAGGCCCGCGTGCTGTGCGGCACGGACGGTTTCGAGCGGTTCACGGCCGTGCAGTTGCACGGTGTCCAGCGCCGCCTCGCGAGCGACAGTGAGGAGTTCGTGGATCGGCAGATCGACAAATACGCCGACACGTGAGACGCGCGCGGGTATCCCTTCGAACAGTTCGCGGGCCTGTTGCGGCGTCACATAGCGCGGGCTTTTCTTGAAAAAGACCGCGCCAAGAGCTCCCACGCCGGCTTCCGCACAAAAAAGTGCCGTGTCGCGTGAGGTGATGCCGCAGACCTTGAGGTTAGGGATGAACATAAAGTCACTCGTGGAGCGACCCGCCAGTCGCCCGTACGTTGATCCATTCGCGGAGCGTGTCAGACGGATTAGGTTGCCGCACTAAGGCTTCGCCGATGAGAAAACGGCGGATGCCATCAGTCATGTTTTGACGGATATCATCGGCGGAGTGAATGCCGCTCAAGGCAACAACTGAGGTTTTGTGATGCAGATATTTGGAGAGGCGGGCCGCCTGGGAGATGTCGGTCTTGAAATGGGCGAGATCGCGGTTGTTGATGCCGACCAGTGTCGCGCCCAACGCATTGGCGCGTGCGGCGTCCAGTTCGTCGAAGACCTCGGTTAGCACGTCGAGGCCGAGTTCGCCGGCCAAGGTGTACAGCGAATGTAACAACTTGTCGTCGAGAATGCGCACGATCAACAGCATGGCGTCAGCGCCCATGGCCGAAGTCTCATAGACTTGGTAGGGGTCGATGATGAAGTCTTTGCGAAGCACCGGTACCGAGACGGCGTCGCGGGCCTGCTTCACGTCGGCGGCAGAACCTTTGAAGTGGGCGGGCTCCGTCAGCACCGAAAGCGCGGCTGCGCCGCCGTCTGCATAAGCCCGTGCGGTGGCTGCGGCGTCGAGGTCGGGGCGGATGTCGCCGAGCGAGGGTGACGCGCGCTTGATCTCTGCAATGATTCGGACACCGGGCTTGTCGAGCGCGACGGCAAAGCCTCGGTAGTCGCGCCGTGCGGAGGCCTGACGCTCAAGCCGAGCCTGAGGCACGAGCGCCTTTGCGTGGGCGATTTCAGTGCGTTTTGCGGTCAGTATGCTGTCGAGAAAGTTCATGGCGTTGGGAGGGCGCTCCACCGGTCGCCCGTACTACTGTTTGGATAAGGCGATCAATCGTTCGAGTTTATCGAGAGCTGCGCCCGTGTCAATGGACTCGGCGGATTTGCGGAGCCCTTCTGTTAGATCCGTGACGAGATTAGCCGCGAGCAGCGAGGCGGCGGCGTTGATCAGCACAATGTCGCGTTTCGGCCCCGTGATCGTGCCTTGCAGAATGCCGCGTGTGATGGCGGCGTTATCGGCGGGAGTGCCGCCTTCTAGGTCTGCGGTCGTGCAGGGGGTCTCGAAATAGGCGGAGGGGTCGATGTCGTAGGTCTTGATCCGGCCGTCTTTGAGTTCCGAGCAGCGCGTGGTCGTGGTGAGCGTGATTTCGTCCATTCCGTCGTGGCCGTGGACGACCAACACGCGGCGCGAGCCGAGTTTCCTGAGCACCTCGGCGAAGGTTTCGGTCAAATCCGGCGCGAAGACGCCGATGAGTTGGCAGGGCGCGCCCGCTGGGTTCGTGAGTGGCCCGAGCAGGTTGAAGAGCGTGCGCACGCCAAGCTGTTTGCGCACGGGGCCGGCGAAACGCATGGCTTTGTGGAACGAAGGCGCGAAAAGGAAGGTGATGCCGATTTCATTGAGCGCCTGCTCCATGATCTCGGGTTCGGCGGCGAGGTTGAGCCCCAACTGTTCAAGGCAGTCCGCGCTGCCGCTTTTTCCCGAGCTGGCGCGGTTGCCATGCTTGGCGACAATCGCACCCGCACCTGCGGCAACAAAGGCGACGGTGGTGGAGACGTTGAAGGTCATGCCGCCATCGCCGCCTGTGCCGACCGTGTCCAGCGTGTTGGCGTTGAGCGATTGCACGCGGGTGGCTGCGGCGCGCATCGCCCGAGCGCCTGCGGCAATTTCGTCGATGGTTTCTCCCTTGGACGACAAGGTGGCTAGAAAGGCGCCGACCTGACCTTCCGCGAGCTGCCCGGACAGAATGGCTGTGACCGCTTCAAACGCCTCGTTCTCCGTGAGGTCGTGGCGGGCGATGAGCTTTTTCAGCAGGACAGAGTAATTCATACAGGCTTCCTAGGCGTTGGCGAGTTTGAGGAAGTTACGCAGGATGCGTTTGCCAACCGGCGTCATGATGGACTCCGGATGGAACTGGATGCCCGCCATGAGATACTCCTTGTGGCGGATGCCCATGATTTCGCCATCCTCGGATTCGGCCGTGACGACGAGGCACTCGGGCAGCGAGGCGCGGTCGATCACGAGCGAGTGATAGCGCATCGCTTTGAAGGGCCTGTCGCCGAGTCCCTTGAAAAGGCCTTCGCCATCGCTGGTGATGTCCGAAGTCTTGCCGTGCATCAACCGCTTGGCGTAGGTGATCGTGCCTCCGAAGGTGAGCCCCATGGCTTGGTGGCCGAGGCAGACGCCGAGCAGCGGGATCTTGCCTGCGAAGGTCCGGATAGCCGCGCACGAGACGCCGGCATTCTCGGGACGCCCGGGGCCGGGCGAGATCACGATGGCGGTGGGGTTCATCTCCGCGATCTGCTCCACGGTGATCGCGTCATTGCGGCGGACTGACACGTCGGGAGTCATCTCGCGCATGTACTGCACGAGGTTGTAAGTGAAGGAGTCATAGTTGTCGATCATCAGAATCATGGTCGGTCTCCGTTTCCTAGGCGCGCTTGGCTTTGGCCTCTTTTTCCTGGACCAGTTTGAGCAACTCGATAGAGCGGGCCATCGCGCCCGCTTTGTTGACGGTCTCGCGGTATTCGTAATCGGGGTCGGAGTCGGCGACGATGCCTGCTCCCGCGCGGATGGTGAGGCGGCCGTGTTCGACGATGGCGGTGCGGATGCAGATACAGAAATCCATGTTTCCGTCGAACGAGAAGTAGCCGACAGCCCCTCCGTAGGCCCCGCGCGGCGTGTCTTCCAATTCCGCGATGATTTCCATCGCGCGGATTTTCGGAGCGCCGCTGAGCGTGCCCGCCGGGAAGGAGGACTTGAAGAGGTCGAAGGCATCATACTTCGGCTCGATGTCTGAGGTGATGTTCGACACAAGGTGCATGACGTGCGAATAGCGCTCGACAATCATCAGGTCGGTGACTTGCACCGTGCCTGGCAACGAGACGCGGCCGAGTTCGTTGCGGCCGAGATCGACCAACATGAGATGCTCTGCGCGCTCTTTCTCGTCCTGCAGCAAGGAGTCGGCGTTTTTTCGGTCCTCCTGCTCAGTCTTGCCGCGGGGGCGCGTACCCGCGATGGGCCGCAGGCAGGCGGTGCGGTTGTCGAGGCGGATCATGGTCTCCGGCGAGGAGCCGATCAGTGTGCACCCCTGCGACTTGAGGAAAAACAGATAGGGCGACGGGTTAACGTAGCGCTGAGCGCGGTAAAGGCTCACGAGGTCGTCTGGCGCGGGGCCAACGAAGCTTTGCGACACCACGCACTGGATGATGTCGCCCTCGTAGATGTGCTTTTTGACCGTATCGACCATGCCCTTGTAGTACTCTGGGCCGTGGACGGGCTCGGGCATCTTGACCGTGCGCCGGTTCAGGTGCATGGCGACGTCTGCGGGCTTTGCGAGTGTCTCCAAAAGTTCTTGCACGCGGCTGACGGCGGTGTCGTAGAGCTTCTCCTCTTCGTCGTCACCTTTGAACGCGAGGGCGAGAACCGCGAGCGTATGGGTGGTGTTGTCGAAGATGAGCAGGGTGTCGGGGATGATGAATTCGGCCATCGGCTGTTCGGACGGCAGGGTGTTCGGCACGCGCGGCTCGAAGAAGTGAATCATCTCGTACGCGAAGTAGCCGACGAGGCCGCCGCAGAAACGTGGCAAGCCGGGAAGTTCGGCGAGGGTGTAGGGATGCATCAGGTCTCGCAGAACGGCGAGAGGGTCTCCGTTGTGGGGGATGCGCTTCTCGCTGATGCCTTCGCGGATCACCACGTCGTTGCGGAAGACCGTTACGTTGGCGCGCGCGGAGACGCCCATGAAACTGTACCGGCCCCAGCGTTCGCCGCCTTCGGCGCTTTCGAGGAGAAAGACGTTTGGATTGTCGTGGGCAAAGCGCGCCAGAACGGAAACGGGCGTTTCTGTGTCCGCCAGAATTTTGGCGCCCACCGGTACAACGGTGGAGGACTTCAGCAGGTGGCGGAAGTTCTCACGTGATGGAAAGGTGTCTAGTAACATGATTGTCTCCTATTCAACAGAAAATGGTCGGGCGGGTAAAACAAAAACGGAAACCGATTTCGCTTGAAGCCGCCGGTTTCCGTTTGCTTGATTGCTGATCATCGCAGCGCACAACACCGTCAACGGCCTCGCGAAGAGCGATACCGCCACCACCAATAGCCCTGTTTGTTGTGCGAGTGTTTCATGCTTGTTTGAGCTCCAGCTTGGGCCGCCAGTCGGCCTGATGTCCGCTGCTGGTGTTTCTTTATATAGAAACGTCCGGCGAAAGTCAACCGCGTTTTTTGAAAAAATGGGGTGAAGCGAAAAAATGGGGCCGAACGCAGTGCGTCCGGCCCCAAAAAGGTCAACGTGAAACCAGTCCGGTCTCCTGTTATTTCGCGAGCAGCTCTTGGGCTTTCGCCAGAACGTTCTCGGTTGTGAAGCCGAAAAGCTTGGCGAGATCCTTGAAGGGGCCCGAGGCTCCGAAGGTGTTGAGCGTGATCATCGTGCCGCAGCGTCCCGCGTAGCGTTCCCAGCCAAACGAGCAGCCGGCCTCAACGATCAGGCGGCGGGTACAGTCGGGGTCGATGATACGGTCGCGGTAGGTCTTGTTCTGTTTCTCGAACAATTCCCAGCAGGGCATGCTGACCACACGCACGTTTTTGCCATCGATCAGTTTCGCAGCGTCGAGGGCGATCTCCACCTCTGATCCCGTTGCGATGATCATCAGATCGGGCGTGCCTTCTCCGCTCTGCCACAGGGTGTACGCGCCTCTTTCAAGATTCGAGGCAGAGGGGTGTTTCGTACGGTCGATGACCTTCATGTTCTGGCGCGTGAGCAAAAGGGCTGTGGGCCCCTTCTTGTTCTTGAGGGCGGCAAGCCAGGCGGCGGAGGTCTCGGTCGGATCCGCAGGACGGATCACCGTGACGTTCGGCATGCACCGCAGAGCGGCGAGCTGTTCGACCGGCTCATGCGTGGGGCCGTCCTCGCCGACATAGAAGCTGTCGTGCGTGTAGACGAAAATGACGGGCAGGCCCATGAGCGCGGCCAGGCGCATGGCCGGACGGCAATAGTCGCTGAAAACAAAGAAAGTTCCGCCGAAGATGCGGAAGCCACCGTGCACCTGGACGCCGTTCATGATCGCGGCCATGGCCAGCTCGCGGATGCCGAAGTGGAAGTTGCGCCCCGCGAAGTCGCCAGCCTTGATCTCGCCCATATCCTTGAGCCAAGTCATGTTGCTGGGCGCGAGGTCAGCCGAACCGCCGACGAGCTGTGGCATCGCCTTGGCGAGCGCGTTGAGCACGATGCCCGAGGCGTTGCGCGTGGCGACTGGCTTGGCAGGGTCGAATACCGGCAACACGGTTTCGATGTCCGCAGGCAGCTCATCCGCCTGCATGGTCTTCCACATCTCGGCTTGCGCGGCGTTGGCCTTGGACCAATCCTTGAAAATGCGCTTCCACTTGCCTTGGGCGCGCTTCATTTTCGTCGCGCGCTCTTGGAAGAGCGTGTAGACATCCTGCGGCACATAGAAGAGTTGGTCTTCGGGCATGCCGAGCGCGCGCTTGGTGAGTTTCACTTCCTCTTCGCCGAGAGGTGCGCCGTGGGCCTCGTGAGAATCCTGCTTGTTCGGGCTGCCTTTGCCGATGTGGGTCTTGCAGATGATGAGCACCGGTTTGCCGCTGAGTTTGGTGGCCTTGCGGATCGCGCGGTCGATCTGGTCGAAGTTGTGTCCGTCGATCTCCAGCACATGCCAGTTGTAAGCCTGAAAGCGCTTTTTAGGATCGTCGCTGACGGAGAGGTCGGTGTGGCCTTCGATGGTGATGCCGTTGCTGTCGTAAAAAAGCACGAACTTGTCGAGCTTCAGGTGGCCCGCAAGCGAGCAGGCTTCATGGCTGATGCCTTCTTCGAGGTCGCCGTCGCCGCAGAAGACCCATGTGCGGTGGTCGACCACAGGGTCTGTGCCCGGCGTGTTGAAACGCGCGGCAGCCATGCGCTCGGCGATGGCCATGCCGAGCGCGGTGGCAATGCCCTGTCCGAGGGGGCCGGTGGTCGTTTCGACGCCGTCGGTGTGTCCGTACTCAGGGTGTCCGGGCGTGCGGCTGCCGACTTGGCGGAAACGCTTGAGTTCGTCGAGCGGAAGATCATAGCCTGCGAGGTGCAGGAGGCTGTAGAGCAGCATCGAGCCGTGGCCGCCGGAAAGCACAAAACGGTCACGGTCGGCCCACTTCGAGTCACTCGGATTGTGCTTGAGATATTTGAGCCAAAGTACGGTGGCGATGTCGGCGAGGCCCATCGGCGCGCCGGGATGGCCGGACTTGGCGGCTTGGACGCCGTCCATGGCGAGGCCGCGGATCGTATTCGCTGCAAGGGCGAGTGTTTCGTTAGTCAGTTTCATCATTAGCCAGAACTCCTCGTGTCAATCGTCGAATTCATTCCAAAAAACGGGAGATTAGTTTCTCATAAACGGCGGGCGGGTGTCAAAGCCTTGCGCATGCGTTTTTGACGTCACCGATAAAACATAATAATGACTTGCCTTTTTTCATCCGACCCGTAGCATAAAGCACAACCTTTTGATGCAGTGTGCCGTGTCTGAAGAAACCGTTCATTCGGGAGGTCGCATGACTGGAAGGCTACTAGTTGGGGTGTTTTCATCGATGCTGGGACTGGTGCGCGCGGGGGAAGCGCAGACGGTCTACTGGAGTTTCGGCTCAGGTTCCACATCGAATGCGACGCCGACAGCGTGCAGTGCGACGAATGTTACGGCCGGAGCGATCTCTCAAGGCAACAACAACGGCACAACACCGTTACTCAATGCGACGTCGCCATCGAGCGGCTATGGGGGTTGTTCGGGCAGCTATAATGTCGGGGCAGCGGTGCGCACCAACGCATTCAGCACGGCGTCTGGAGGCTCTGCCTATTTCGAGTTCACGCTGACGCCGGATGCTGGGTATGTTCTGAACGTCACAAACATGTCATTCGGCGCCCGCAGCACGAGCACTGGGCCAACCGCTTTCTGTGTGCGCAGCGGCTCAGATGGGTACTCGGCAGACTTGGCAAACGGATCAATCCCCAGCACCAGTGCGTGGACGCTGGAAAACGTCAGGCTGTCATTCGTGTCAGCGGTTGTCGGGGTGCCAGTCACGTTCCGGATTTACGGCTATAACGGGAGCGGCAGTGCGTCTGCGAACACGGCCAACTGGCGCATCGACGATCTGACCGTATGGGTGGCGGCTGCGGCGCCAGGCACAACATCATCGCCGGTGATCGTTCCTGTGTCGGCGCAGAGTGTGCGTGTGGGTCAGACGCTGACGTTCGGGTTGACGATTACGCCGACGGAGAATGACCCGGTCACGGCCACCAATGTGACGGCCTCGTCTGGAGTCACGGGTGCGTGGTCGCTGACGTCCGGCCTTTTCAGCTACACGCCGGCGGAGGCGGACTATGGTTCACGCATGTTCACTTTCACGGCCGTTGATAAGGACGGAACGAGCGCGCCAGTGGCTGTGGCGGTCAGTGTGCTGAAGGCGCAGAAAGTTGCGGTTCGTATGACCGAGGCAAGCGGCAGTTATACCCAGGATTTCAACGCACTGACGACCAACGGCACGGACAACGTGTGGGACAACGCAGCGGAACCGCTGGAGGCCTGGTATGCGTATGCGAACTCGGCTGCAGTCGCGTCATATCGGACAGGCTCCGGCACTGCGACGTCAGGTGGCATGTATGCTTTTGGCGCGACGCCGACGAGCACGGATCGATCGCTAGGCTCACTGGCGGGAAGTGGCGCGACCTATCGGTACGGCCTGGCCTTCACCAACGAGACGGGGGTGGCGATCACGAACCTTTCGGTCCGGTTCACGGGTGAACAGTGGCGAACCGCCAATGGAGCAACCAACACTCTGGCGTTTGAGTACTGTGTGACGAACACAGTCCTGCCTTTGAATCTCGGTTATTGGCATCGGGTGAACGCTCTGTGTTTCAACTCGCCGGTTGTCACGAATGCCGGTCAGCTTGTTGGGGCACTCTACCGTTCGGCTGAACTGTCTGCCGCAGTCACACGTCCGATCGCGCCAGGGCAGGTGGTGCTCTTGCGTTGGAGCGACCCTGACGACATCGGCAACGACCATGCGCTTGCCATCGATGATCTGACAGTGAAGTGGGCGGCGGGCAATGTGCCTGAAGCGATTGCGGTCGGGTGTTCCGGGGCGAGCGAGAACTTCGATGAGATGGGGTCGGATGCGGCGGCTGAACTGCCGTTCCTGTGGCGAGTCGAGACAAGGGACGATGCACCTCGCATCAGTGGCGTATATGCCTCTGCCTCGGATCACACGATGAATGCGAACGCGGTAGTCAACTTCACCTATGCGGGCAGCTATAACTTTTCTGCAAGCGCGGTTGGGGATCAGTCCGTGGGCGCATTGTCGTCATCGAACACAGCTAAAAGCGTGACGGTGTCCGCCAAGTATTTTAATGCGACAAGACTGCCAGTGCGGCGGTGGACGGTCACGTATGCGGTAGAGAAGTACCGCAATGGTACGGTCCGCAGCGCAGTTCGGCTATTGATTTCTTCGAACGGAACGGAGTGGGCAGCGGTGGGCGATCCCGCTGTGTTTGCGGCTGATCTGGATACGAACGGATCTGCGTCCGACGCGCGTCCGAGCGCGACGCTCTTGGTGGACCGGCTTGCGGCGTTGGGCGCGCCTGTCGCTGTGGGTGGCGTCTTTTATCTGGCGTGGCAGGTTGCCGTGGCCGAAGGTGAGTCCTCGGCTGATGCCCAGGCGCTGGGAATCGACGATGTGCGGGTGTCGCCGAGTTATCCGGACATGGGCATCCTTATGGTGAAATGAGGCGGCGTTAGAGCAGGCCTTCGAAGAGGCGTGGATCGGACGGGCGCGGGTATTTCGCGCAGGTCTGGCGCACCGCTTCGGATATCGGAATGTTCCAAGCGTCGAAAACTGCGGCGATGTTCTGACCGGTGAGGCGCGAGAGGCGCAGCACCCACTGGTCGCGTTTCTCGGTGTCATTCCTTGGGCGCTCCTCTTTTTTCAGCGTGCGGTACTCGGCGAACAGCTTTTCGAAAACCTGCCAACCGTACGCCTGCTGGATGCGGACGAACGTTTCCAGCGCAAGAAAAGGCTCCTTGCACCACTCGTCATGCGGCTTGCCTTTCGCAGCCCATTTTCGGACCTGGTTCTGAAGGCTTTCCTCACCCATGCGGGTCTTTCGCGGGATAATGCCGCAGATCTGTTCCATGTCGTAAAGGGTAAAGAAGTTGACTGTCACTTCGCCGGTGCCCTCGAACGTCCAGTCGCTGTTCTGGTGGTTGTGGCCGAGTTCGTGGAAGAACCCCCAGTCGCCTTTAGTTCTCAGCGCTTCTAAGTTGACGATTTCTTTGGCTGTCACGGAGGGGATCATGATGGGGTAGCCCGCATGCATCCAGCCTGCACACAGTTGCACGTCGGCCGAAAACCGTTCGGCGTAACGTCGTCCCTGAGGGTTGATGGCGGTGAGTTTGGCGTCGGTGTCCGCCACCTTTTCCCAGAAGGCGAGCAACGCGGCGGGGTCGTCCAGTTTGCGGATCAGGCCGGAAGGAACGGTGAGGATGATTTTGCCGCTCTCGAGTTCAGCCCACGGCGCGGGATAGGTTCTGATCGCCTTTTTCCACATGTCGAGGGTGTCGCGCCCGGTCTTATACCAAGGCGCGCGGCAAGCATTGCGCAGTGTGACCTTAACGCTTGCGGCGGGGGCATCGGTTGCGTCCGGAACCACGATGTAGAGGAGACCTCCGAAAGGTGAGGCGACCGTGGCCGTACTGTTGGTGAGCGGAATCTCTATGTCCACCTTTGGGGCCCGCGCCCAGTGATCGTGTCGGGTGTTGTCGCATGTGGTGGCACCGATCCGCAGGTGGAGCTTCAAGTTTTGCGCGCCGGGTGGAAGTTCCACTGTGACCGGTTCGCCTGCGGCAGCGTAGAGTCCCGTGCTGTGCCAGCGCGGGGTCGCGAGGTCGACGGTCAGCGTGCGACTGCCGCGCAGTGCGTCAGTCGGCGGAAGGCCGGGGTAAACGGCGGCAGAGGGATGTGCGGGCCAAAGGTTGAGTGGGTGCATGCGCCAGTCATTCTGCTGTTCAAGCAGGGTGAGGCGGGCTGGGATGTCGGTTGCTTTGAGCGGGGCCGCAGGCGAGGGTAACTTGTTTGCCTGAGGCGAATGCAGCAGTTCGCCAACGGCTTTCGAGATCTCGCTGTCTCCAGCTGGCACCACGGATTTTGCGGCGCAGAGGGTGGCATTGATCTGCCGCAACAAAACGGGATCGGAACAGGTGCCACCTGCCGCGAGTGCGGCAGCATCGGTGATATTGACGCCCTGTGGGAATGAAGCGTCGATGCGGTATCCGTTCGGGGCGGTTCGCTCGGCGATATCGCTGGTGATCAACAGTCCTGCAGGGCCGAGCAGTCGGTTGAAAAGGTTATCGCTGACGAGCGATTTGCCGCCTGTAACCTGCAGCCAGCCCCAGCCGATGCCCGCGGCGAGCAGGCCCCCTCCCGATGTGATGAAGGCGCGCACATGTTCGATGTCACTCGGCGGAAGATTGTCGGGGTAGGCCGCCAGCACGCCTTGGGTGGTCAGCGTGTCCAGAGAGGACATCTCGGAAACCTCGAAGCCGCCGAGACTGCGCAGCGCCTTGGCGAAATCTGCGTTCTTGTAAACGGCAATAGTGCGTTTGCCTTGCCCGAGCCAGACGAGCGCGTTCGTTACGAAAGTGGAGGTGTCGCCTTTTGCGAGGCCCTCCGCCGAGTAAAACGAGGGGTGCCCGACGGCTAGCACGCGCCCTTTGCCGCAAAAGGCCGCAGCGGCAACAGGCAGCACGGCTTTGTAACAGGCAGCACCGACAACCGGAAAAGCCTTCGTGCCGCCGCAGAGAACGACACCGGGAAGACCTCCCGAATCGATCGTGTGGACATTTCGCACCAGCTCTTCGCGTGCCTGAGTGACGGAATCTGCAGTCACTGCGCCGCACACGAAGGACACACCCATCAACAGAATGAACCGGACTGTCATAAACACCTCCCTGCCGTCTGAAATATAACAGATGAATCTGCCGCGTGTCTTTGGAAACTTGAAACATCGCGCAAACCTCGCTCCACCCAAAAACAGGTGTGTGCGGATCGGTTTTCGTGTAACATACGACAGGGTTACTAAAGACAAGGGACATAAAGATGAAGCTGGCGGGACTCATTGTGCGGGGATGGCTTGGAGCGTTGGCTTTGACGGTTTCGGGCGCCGCGACACATGAAAATGCGGTGCAGAATCCGGGGTTCGAAGAAACCGAAGCCTCGGGTGCGACAGTCGGCTGGCCGGATCGCACGCCAGCCTACCGCTTTGCGGACGGCGTGGGCCGCGGGGGCAGCCGCGGGCTCGCCTTCGATAACAGCGATCCTTCCTTCTATTCTTTTCCGACACAGAGGCTGGATATCCAGCCGGGGTGCTGCTACAGCTTCGAGGTGTGGGTCAGAACGGAAAGCCTGAAAGGTGATGAGTCGGGTGCGACGGTATGCATGGAGTGGTCCGGGCCTGGCGGCAAGTGGCTGGGCGGCGCATATGCCGACGGCGTGCGCGGAACAAGCGACGGATGGCGGAAGGTACGCGGTTTCACGCGTGCGATTCCGACGAACGCTGTGCGGGTGACGGTTGCACCTTATGTGCGTCGCGGCATGACGGGCAAGGCGTGGTTCGACGATCTGACTGTTACGCGCTACTATCCGCCGCTGGTGACTACGGTCAGCGCTTCCTGCTATCGGCACATGGCCGCGGGCGGACCGGTCGTTTTTTCAGCCGGGCTTTCGCTGGCCGAAGCAGGCGTCAAAACGCAAGAGGTCGTTGGCACGTTCGTCTTTGAAACTGCTGACGGTCAAGCGGCACGTACGGTCCGACCGGACACGCTGACTAGCGAGTGTGCCAGACTGAGCGTGGATACTTCCAGCCTTCCGGCGGGTGACTACACCGTGCGCTTCGCTCTTGCCACCCGGGACGGTGTGCCCAAAGGGTCGGCCGAGATGCGTTTCCAGCGCGTGGATAAACTTCCGGAACGCAAGGCGTCCATCGATGCGCATCGGCGGCTGATCGTCGACGGAAGACCTTTCTTTCCACTGGGCATGTACTGGAGCGGCGTGAAGGATTCGGAGTTGGCGACCTATGCAAAAGGGCCATTCAACTGCCTTATGCCGTACGGGAGCCCGACCACAAATCAGATGGACGCCTGCCACGCGCTCGGCCTGAAGGTGATCTATTCGATCAAGGATTTCTATTCCGGCACGCGGTGGGCGCCTTCAGGCATGAAGACCGAGTCAGATGAGCTCGCCGAGATCAAGAAACGTGTGGCGCTGCATCGCAGCCACCCCGCGCTGATCGCCTGGTACACGAACGATGAAATGCCTTTAGAGATGGCCGACCGGCTCGCGGCGCGACAGCGGCTGATGGAGGATTTGGATCCGGATCATCCGACCTGGGTCGTGCTTTACCAGTACGACCAGGTGCGTGCTTATCTCGCAACCTTCGACGTGATCGGCACGGACCCCTATCCGATTCCAGAAAAGCCTGCAGGAACGGCGTTGCAGTGGACGCGTGTGGTGCGCGATCAGACCTACAACACGCGGGCCATGTGGCAGGTTCCACAGGTGTTCGACTGGGGCGCTTACCGCAAAGGCGCTGAGCGCGCGAAAACGCGCGCGCCGACGCTTCCGGAGATGCGATCGATGGCGTGGCAGTGCGTGGCGGCTGGCGCGAACGGACTGGTGTTCTATTCGTTCTTCGACCTCTTTAAAATGAAAGACCGCGATCCGTTCGAGAAACGCTGGGCAGACGTGTGCGAGATGGCGGAGGAGATTAAACGCTTCATTCCTGTCATCCTCTCGGCGGACCCCGTACCTTTGGTGACTTGCGGAAATAGCGCTTCAGTGGAGACCCGCATATGGCGTTCGGGTTCGGACGTATATCTGTTGGCGGTGAACGGCACATCGGAGCCCGTCACTGCAACGCTGAAGGTTGCTGGCGGCAGCAAAAGTGTGCATACAGAATTCGGCAATCCGCCGGCGCACCAGGGTGACGGGGCGCTGGTCTACACGTTTGCGCCACTGGAGCCGGTGATGGTCCGGTTGGTTGGCGTGCCGTAAGTGTCTTGCCACTTGCGGTTCAGGCATCGGATTTCAGCTCATGTGCAACACGCAAAAGCGACAAGCGCATGGAAAAGGAGTACCCCCGAGACAAAGGAGGCACGCATGCGTGTGCGATTGAGACTCGCAATGTTCATTTTGATGTCTGCTTGTCCACTCGGTTTTCTCGCGTGCGCGGATGAGGCGATTGAACGGGCGGATTCATTGGTTGGCAAGAGCGTTGTTGTTCAGAACGTCTATCGCAGCTCAGGCGGGGTGACGATTACTAAGCTACAGTCAGGCGAAGAAGTCGAGGCGGCGCGCAAAGCCTTGCAGGCTGCACTGAGAAAATATCCCGCCTCGTTTATTTCTCGCGTTTTGAACACCGTTTACGTCGGCTCGGAATTGAGAAGAACGGACGTGGGTGAAAAGGAAAATTGGGGTGGTTTATACCGTTACCAGGACAAAACGATTTTTCTGAAATTTACGGGGGATGCTCTTCAGTTTGAAGGTGTGTTCCATCATGAACTTGCCCACGGCATCTATTGTGCCTTCCAGACGTGTTTCGACGAGGATGCTTGGCTTGCTGCGAACCCTCCAGGTTTTCAGTACACGGGAGTCATCGATGCAGGGCCACCGACGTTAGAGTTGCTCCAGCAGGGCTTCGTGCGCCCTTATGCGAGGTTCAGCCTGCATGAAGATATCGCCTGCCTTGCCGAAAATCTGATTGGCGACATCGATGATTTTTCGAAAGGGATGGGGCGGTTTGGTCGGATTGACCGCAAGGCGCGGGTGCTGGTTGCGCTTTATAAAGCAGTTGATCCGGTGATGACGGTGTCCTATTTTCGGCTGCAGCAAGCCACTGCAGCGCGCATCGCTGATGCGGCTTCTGCGTCTGCTGGCGAAGAGCGCGGACGCCCGCTTTGCGTTTTAGCCCAGTCGGAGCGAGGCACTTTTCTGGGCAATTTTAAGGAGGGTGACCGTGTGACTCTGTTCTACCGCGACGGAGACAAGCCGCGCAGCAGAACGACGCTGACTTTTGCTTCGGAAAGCCCGCCGAACATCGCGTTATGCCGCCGTCGAAAGGTGCGATCCGAACCGGAGCTGACGGTTCTTGCCACCGTGCCGAGTCTGACCCGCGAGAGGCCTTTCACTTACACGTTTAGCGAGGCATGTGCGGCTGTACTCAAAATGGGCGGTGAGGCACCAGTAGCGGTGGATAAAGTCAAGTTCGAGGTTCAAGTTGATCGCAGCGGGCGGCACTGAGGACGGCTGGGAGTTCGCGGAGCTGTTCGCCTCCAGAATCGGGAAACAGGGCTCGTGGGTGTTAGGAGGGCGAATGTTCTCACGGGCGGGGGCTTTCCCAAAATAGGGTTGGCATCGGGGGCTAAGTATGCGTTAATAATCATTCAGGCATAAAATATGGGGGATCTATGAGACGTTATTTTCGGGACAAACCAGGTGTGTTTTTGGACGTTCAGTGCTTTTTTCTGTGCGCCTTTGCGGCATTGCTGGTGGGATGTGCGACTCAGCACGTTCAGACAGAGACGGTTTATGACTGGAGCACGTTGGCTGGACAGCCAGGCGGACTCGGCAACGTAGATGGGGACGGGGTGGCGGCGCGCTTCTGTCAGCCGTGCGGCGTGGCGTTCGACGCGGCAGGCAATGTGTATGTGTCAGATTACTACAACTACGCCATTCGCAAGGTGACGCCGGCAGGGACTGTGACAACGCTGGCAGGGTGCGTCGGCGAGCCCGGCAGCAACGACGGCACTGGCAGTTCGGCGCGCTTCGACAGGCCGCTGGGCCTTGCGGCCGATGCGTTGGGTAACCTCTATGTTGCGGACAGTGGCAATTGCGTGATCCGCAAGGTCACTCCCGAGGGGGCCGTGAGCACGTTGGCGGGCAATGCGGGTAACGCGGGCAGCGCTGACGGCACGGGGCGCGAGGCGAGATTTAGAACGCCGAACGATGTGGCAGTTGACGGCGCGGGAAACGTGTATGTAGCAGACACGTACAACCACACGATTCGGAAGGTGACTCCGTCCGGCAGCGTAACGACGCTTGCAGGCAAAGTGGAGATGAAGAGCGGACAGCCGGTCGGAGGCTTTGCTGACGGCAAAGCGGGTACGGCAAAGTTTCGCACTCCGAGGGCTTTAGCTGTGGACGGTGCGGGCAACGTCTACGTCGCGGACACGGACAACGCGCTCGTAAGAAAGATTACGCCTGCGGGCACGGTCAAGACGATGGCTGGAAGCGTGGGGATCACAGGGTATCTGAACGGTACGAACAGCGCCGCGCGGTTCAGCAGTCCGCAAAGCTTAGCGGTCGATTCCGCGGGAAACGTTTTTATTGCGGACACAGGAAATCAGAATATCCGAAAAATGACGCCTGCTGGAGCGGTCACCACGGTGACCAACGGCCTGGCGCGGTTCCCTTCACCGCGGGCCGTGGCAGTGGATCGGAGTGGCAATCTGGCGGTAGCGGACAACGACAGCCAGACCATCAGTGAAATCGTGGCGAAAGGCGGCCTGACGGTGTTGGCCGGAAGTGCGAGCAATCACGGCAGTACGGACGGAAAGGGGATATCTGCCCATTTCAACAGGCCTTGCGGACTGACTGTGGATCGGCAAAAAAACGTCTATGTCGCGGACAACTTCAACCATGTGATCCGGAGGGTAGCGCCAGACGGCGTGGTGACGACTTTTGCGGGCAAGGCTTGGTCGACGGGAAGCGCTGACGGCAAGGGTGACGCGGCCCGTTTCTTCTGGCCCTCCGGCATGGCGTCAGATGGCCGCGGAAACATATACGTTGCAGATGCCGGCAACCACACGATCCGAAAGTTGACCGCCGAGGGCGCAGTGATGACACTGGCGGGTAGCGCGGGCAACAGCGGGTGGGCCGATGGCATGGGAGGTAAGGTTCGGTTCTCTTGGCCTTCCGATGTGGCACTCGACGCTGCGGGGAATCTTTATGTGGCAGATCGCAGTAACCATGTGATACGGAAAGTGACGTTGGCAGGCGAGGTGACGACATTGGCGGGCGGTGCGGGTGTGTGCGGCCGTGCGGATGGCGTCGGTGGCGTTGCTCGGTTCAACAACCCGTCAGGCGTCGCCGTGGATGATGTTGGCAACGTGTACGTGGCGGATACAGGCAACCAGTTGCTTCGAAAAGTGACGCCGAGCGGCGAGGTTACGACGCTGGCAGGATGCGCCGGAATCAAAGGGGGCTCAGACGGCAAAGGATGTCTGGCACGGTTTAACGGTCTGTCCGGTGCCGCGGTGGATCATGCGGGCAATGTCTTTGTGGTGGACCGCGATAACCACATGGTTCGGAGGGTAACGCCGGGTGGCGTGGTCACCACGCTTGGCGGTTTGCCCAACATGATGTCAGCGGTTGACGGATTCGGCTGTGAAGCGCGGTTTGCCCAACCGTCTGGCGTGGCGATTGACGACAACGGCGTTTTGTATGTGGCGGATGCGTGTAATAACCGAATCGTTGCAGGAGTGCCGTATGCCGTAGGCCGGAGCGTTGTAGCGGCGACCACCGGAAAGAAAGATTGCAAAACGGACCCTGTTGGCGCTTCGGATTCTTCAGAGGTGAGCGAGACCTATGTGTGGAAGGTTTTTGCCGGACAACCCGGGACTCCCGGGCGCGACGATGGAAAGGGACAGGAGGCGCGGTTGAGTGGACCCCAAGGTTTGGCGATCGACGGCAAGGATACGTTGTTTGTGGTTGATGGCCGTGATAACGCGGTGAGGAGAATTGCGAAAGACGGCACGGTCACAACGCTAGGGGGAACACGAGGCTCATTTTCTGCGCCCATTGGGATCGCAGTGGACACCGCTGAGGCCTTTTATGTTACAGATGGGGCCCATGCACTGTGGAGGGTTTCTGCCTCTGGAGAGGTGAAAAGGATTGCGGGCCAGCAGGCGAAGTTCGGTTTCATCGCGGGTGTGGCGGTCGATTCGGTGGGTAACGCCTATGTGGCGGATTACAACGCCTGCACGATCCGCAAGGTAACGCCGGCGGGAGACGTGACGACGGTCGCCGGATATGCGCGGCAGGATGGCACGGTTGATGGCGTCGGCAGCTCGGCCCGTTTCACACGGCCCACAGCTCTGGCAATCGATAGTGAAGGTGATCTGTTTGTTGCCGCCGGCAAGAAAATCAGGAGGGTGACGCCCAAGGGAGTGGTGACAACTCTGGCGCCAACGGCCTCGTTCGGGTGGCTCGACGGCATCGCTATCGACAGTGGCGGAAACGTCTATGCGGCAGACCGGGAACGGCATGCGATTTGGAAGGTGTCGCCCCTGGGGGCGGTTATCAAATTGGGTGGCAGCGAGATGGCGATGGGGGGCTCCGGCTGGCTGGTGACCGGTATGGCGGTGGATCGCACGGGAGATGTGTACGTGGCGGACTCGGTTCGGAACTGCATCATGAAGGGCTCGCCTCAGAAGAGGTGAGCCCAGTCGCTTTACACCTTGCGCAGACGGTTACGGTAGCCGCGCATGGAGCAGCCGAAACGGCGTTTGAAGATGCGGCGCAAATGGACATCGGTCTGGTATCCGCAGCGGGTGCAGATTTCCGTGAGAGGCAGGTCGGTTTCCCTGAGTAGCCGTTCGACCCGATCCAGTCGGGCACTTTGGATTTCATCGAGCAGGGAATGCCCGCAGGCGTCGCGAAAGCGCATCTCTGCGAGCCTGCGCGAGACGCTCAGGTGCCTGACGACGTCCGGAATATCGATGTGCGTGCCTGAATTGATGCGGATGAACTCGCGTGCACGCTGGACGATGGGATCGGCCGATATCGCGCTCGGCTGTGTGGAGTCACGCGTGATGATCTCCCGAACGCCATACCGCACGACCTCGCGCTTGCGGGTTTCTTTCCGCATTAGACGGTCGAGCATTTGCGCCGCCATGAAACCGCAGGTCTCTGTGTCGCGTCGGATGCTGGAGAGCGTGGGAATGGAGCCGTTGCAGAGCAGCTCGTCGTTGTCGATACCTAGAACCGCCACGTCTTGCGGCACTTGGAGTCCTGCGTCGGTACAGATGTCGATCACTTGGTGTGCCCGCGTGTCCATTGCGGCCAGGATGGCGACCGGTTTTGGAAGCGCGTTCAGCCAAGTTGCCAATTGATCTTCATCTTTCTTCAAATCTGTGCTCGCGACGATGATGGGGTACAGGTGACAGGCAGAGCCAGCCTCCAAAACGCGCCGCTTAAAGCTTTCTCCCCGGTGAACCGACCAGTTGCGGTTGAGAGGCTCTCCGATATAGGCGAAGTGTTTGTATCCCCGCCCGAGAAAATAGTCGGCTCCGGCACGGCCGACTCCCTCCGAGTCGTCCAGCGTGCAGGACAGTTTTGAAAAAGGCGAGTCCGGTTTCAAAGCCTCCTCCAATGGGTCGATCAAGACGATCGGCGCGTGTGCCCTTTTCAACAGGCCCGACAGATCGAACATCATCTGCCCGGCGATAATGCCGTCGTATCCTTTCCAGTCGTTGGCATCGGTCGGCTTCTGTTCGCCAGAACGCCCGTGGACGAGCTGCAGATGCCAAGGCCCATACAGGTGGGCATAGTTGAAGATGCCCCGCAGCTTGTCCCGTCCAGGCTGTACGCTGGTCTCTTGGATCACCAGCACGCGCGGGATACGCTTAAGTGTTTTGAGCATGGACAAAGGATAACAGTGGCCGGTGGTGATGTAAACGGCTTGCGCAAAAAGTTCGGTATTTTTTGCGCATTACATGATTGTTTCCGTTGACCGGGCGCCGTACGATGATAACCAGTGAAGTCGAAAACAAGCGAGGTTGTTATGCACTTGGGAAAGTCGTTGGCAGGCCTGAGTCTCTGTTTGATGGCGTCGGTCGCTTCTGCGGGGGTGAAGATCCAAGAAACGACGGTGACTCTCCCGACTTATCCGCCGGGGCCGTGTGACAAGAACCCGGTTTTTTACACAGGCCGCGTGTATCAGGGTGCTCAGGGCCGTGTCTATCCCTATCCGTTACAGGATGTCCTGCACGACGAAAAGGTGGACAGGGCATACACCTCGCTTCAACTCGAGAACGAGTACTTGCAAATGTCGGTGTTGCCGGAAGTTGGCGGACGGCTTTTTAATCTTACGGACAAAGCGACGGGCTTCGAGGTGTTTTATCGGCAGCACGTGATCAAGCCCGCGCTGATCGGGATGTTGGGCGCATGGACGTCCGGCGGCGTGGAATGGAACTTCCCTCATCACCACCGCGCTACGACGTTCATGCCGGTGGACTATAGAAATGTGAATAATGCCGACGGCAGCAAGACCGTCTGGATCGGTGAGACGGAGCTGCGCCAGCGCATGAAATGGTCCATCGGGCTGACGATGAGGCCGGGCCGCTCGTATTTGGAGGCTGACTGCCGCTTCATGAACCGCCAGTCGTACGTTGAGTCGATGCTCTATTGGGCGAACGTGTCGGTGCACTGCGGCACCAATTATCAGGTGATCTTTCCTCCTTCTTGCCGCGTAGGCATGGATCATCACAAGAATTACTTTACGCCGTTCCCCATGGGGCGGCCATGTACTGCGGTCGATAAGGTCGAGGACTTGAGCTGGTGGAAAAACTTTACAACAGACCACCGCTCGATTTTCGCGGTCGATCCCGACAACGACTTTCTGGCGGGGTATGACTTCGGTCAGCAGATGGGCACGGCGCATGTGGCCAACCACCAGGTCGTGTGCGGCAAAAAGTTTTTCCTGTGGGGCAATAATTCAGGCGGCTTCGTGTGGGACAAGGTGCTGACCGATAACGACGGACCGTATTTGGAACTGATGGTTGGCGCCTATTCCGATAACCAGCCCGACTACAGCTGGATTTCGCCCTATGAGACCCGTGCCTGCAAACAAGTTTGGTACCCGATCAAAAAAATCGGCGGCGTGAAGTGCGCGAACATCGACGCCGCAATCAACCTCGAACGCCGCGCATCTGACAAGGTTTTTCTGGGGTTCAATTCGACGGCCAAAGTCAAACGTGCCAAGGTGGTGCTGACATTCGGAGCGAAAGAGTTCTCTGAGAGCATCGACATTGATCCGAATACGCCTTATGTGAAAGAGATTCCCGTCGATGCCACCGTTAAAGACCAGGAGATCACGGGACGTCTCATCGCACCTGACGGGCGCGAACTTGTCCGATACACGCCGGTGGTTGTCGCGGATCAGCCGCTGCCGACGCCGGCCGAGAATCCCAAATCTCCCTCCGACTACAAGACTGTGGAAGAGCTTTACTTGGTCGGCCTGCGGCTTGAGCAGTTCCACAACGGCAACGTCGATCCTATGCCCTACTACGAGGAGGCGCTGCGGCGCGACCCGAACGACTTGCGCGTCAACACCGTGCTAGGCATCCGCCTGGCTAAGCAGGCGAAGTTTGCCGATGCCGAGGTGCGCTTGCGCCGGGCTGTGGAGCGCACAACCCGCAACTACACTCGCGCCAAAGACGCCGAGCCGCACTACTATCTGGGCGTTGTGCTGAAAGAGCAGGGGAAGCTGAAGGAGGCTGCGGACGAGCTGTGGAAGGCGGTTTGGCGCGACGCTTTTCAGCGTGAGGCCTATATGGAGTTGGCTGAAATCGATTGTCTGAAGAGTGGTTATCCGCACGCGCTGGAAATGATCGACAACGCGGTGGACGTAGCCGCGCGCTCCAGCAAAGCGCATACCCTGAAAGCTTTTGTTTTGCGCAAACTTGGGGAAAAGCAAGCGGCGGCGGCTGAACTCGACAGGGCGGTGGAGCTCGACCCTCTTGACGTTTGGTCTGTTGCAGAGCGCTGTTTCCTCAGCGGCAAGACGAGCCAAGTGCTTGCGGAGGTGTCACACAACCGCGGAAACAAACTTCAGCAGATGCTGGAGACCGTGACCGATTACGGAAATATCGGGGCAACCGGTGAGGCGCTCACTCTGCTGGCGCAGGCGGAGGTGTCCGGTGCGGAGTATGCGAGCCCGCTTGCGAAATACTATGCGGGTTATTTCAACCTGCAGCTCGGTAAAGCTGATGCCGCGCGGGCACTGTTCAAACAGGCTGCCTCAATGTCCACGGACTACTGTTTTCCGTTCCGGCACGAAGAGCTGAAAATACTTACTGTCGCGACCGAACTCTGCTCCTCAGACGCCAACACCTGGTATTACCTCGGCGATCTCTGTTACTACTTCGAGCAGCGCGAAAAGGGCATCGAAGCTTGGGAGAAGGCTGTGGCGCTCAATCCGTCGCACGGATTGGCGCTGCGCAATCTCGGGTTTGCCTATGGAAGGGTTCCCGAGAAGCGCGAGTTGGCCGTGTCGCGCTATGAGACGGCGATCAAGGCCGACCCGCAGAACGTGGCCCCCGTGTTGGAGTTGGATAAGCTATCCGAAAAAATGGGGCGCGATAGCGCGTCACGCTTGGCGTTTCTGGAGGGCCACATGGCGACGGTTCAGAAGAACGATCCGACCATGCTGAGGTTGGCCTATCTCTACAACGAGACCAGCCAGTTCGATAAGTCGCTGGCGATTCTGACCACGCGCCGATTCCACGTGTGGGAAGGCGCAGAGGCGCTGCGGCAGCCGTTCGTGGACGCGTGCCTGTTGCGCGGTTTGTCGCAGTTGGCTTCCGGGCTGAACGCAGATGCGCTTCGGGATTTTATGCAGGCGGAAACATATCCTGAAAATCTTCAGGCGGGGCGTCCGGGTGATGCGGGACAAGCGCCGAAAATCCACTACTACACGGCGCAGGCGTATCGGGCGCAGGGGAAGACCGAACAGGCGCAAGCTGAACTGCGCAAGGCGTTGGAGGGCCGCGTGGCCAACGGCGAGATGAATTACTACCGTTTGCTTGCTTGCCGCGAACTGGGCGATGCGAAGGGCGAAGCTGATCAAGGGCGGTTGTTGCAGTGGTCGATTGCCGCGTTAGAGCAACCCGATGTGGTGGACGCTTACGCCAAATTCGGCGGCGAGAACACCCCGGCTGAACGCGTCGGGCATCGGACGACCGAGTCTCTTTATCTTCGCGGTTTGGCATCGATTGCGGAGAACAAGACTGCTGAGGCAAAAGATCTGTTTGAGAAAGCGCTGAAAGAGCGTCCGTCGATGATCTGGGCGAAAGCGATGCTGCAACGGAAATAGGAGCCTGTATGAATCACATGAGAGGCGGTTTATTGGCGCAGTTTGAAACTGACTGGGAGCGGGGACACGCCTGTCCCCGCTGCAGGGACAAGAGTGTCCCGGCTCTCAGGGTACAGCCAAGGACAAGAGTAACCTTTCTTCCAATCGTTATGGTAGCAATGGCGTTTGTGTTCGTCGGATTCGGGCAGACCCCGCCTGCTTGTCCCATGGGCGAAGGCTGGGTTTTTGCTCCTGAATTCAGCGACGAATTCGACGGGCCGGGACTTGACGGATCGAAGTGGTGGGACTTCAATCCCGAGTGGTTTGGCCGCAAACCCGGCTACTTCGCACGTGAGAACGTAACCGTGAGGGACGGCCAACTCCAACTCACTGCCCGCGCCCAGAAGCCAGACGAGGTGACGGTTGAGAATAAGGTTCGCGGCTACGACAAGTTCACAACCTCTACGGTGAAGAGTAAGAAGCGGATCACGTATGGATATTTTGAGGCCCGCTGCAAATCGATGAAGGCGAGCGTGTGCAACGCCTTCTGGCTGTACGACCCGCTCAATGCGCCTGCCAAATACAGAGAGGGTTGTTTTTCCGAAGAGATCGATATTTTCGAGCTCTTTGGAAAGCCGACCAAACAGGAATATGACCGAGTGTACTGTACGACGGTGCACCGGTTCTATACGCCGTATGTCGAGTCGATTGCGAACGATAAGCAGACGCCGCTGCCCAAGAAAGCCGCGAAGCAGAAGGTGCCGTTCGATTTCGCCGCTGACTTCCACGTCTACGGTTTCCTGTGGACACCCACGGAAATGAAATGGTTTGTGGACGGCAAAGAGGTCTTCGCGCGCGACAATGACTACTACAGCACCGCGCTTTATATCATGTTCGACTGCGAGATCATGGAGGGCTGGGCCGGTTTACCGGATCCCGCCGACTTACCTGCCACATTTGAAATCGACTATCTGCGCGTCTGGCGGCAGAAAGACTTGCCGTATCCCATGGCGAAGGGATTTGTTTCCAAGAAAATAGGGGAGAAATGAAGATGTTTTTTGCAGCAGTGACGTCTTGCATTTGTTTATTGGCAGTTGAGCAAGCTGCCGCGGCATCGCCGCCGGATCTTTCGACCTTCATTGTCACGCCTGTCGTCAAGTCCGAGCCGCGCTTCAACGGCGCGAAGGTCTTCGGCGTACGTCTGGGAAGTCCGATTCAGTATACGGTGGCCGTGGCAGGAGATCGGCCCATGGCGCTGTTTGCGTCAGGTCTGCCGGCAGGTGCCGTGTTCGATGCTGAGAAAGGGCTGATCACGGGGACTGTGACGGCGCCGGGCAGGTACACGGTTGCGCTACGCGCGGAGAACGCGGCGGGCAAGGCCGGGCGCGTTCTCACACTCGCGGTGGGCGACACGTTCGCGCTGACGCCGCCCATGGGATGCAACACGTGGGGCGGTCTCGGACCGTTCGTAAGCGAGAAGGGTGTGCGGGCATCGGCCGAAGCAATCGTAAAGAAGGGGCTGATCAACCACGGCTACAGTTACGTCAACATCGACGACGGCTGGCAGGGCAAGCGCGGCGGAGCGTACAACGGGATACAGCCGAATGAAAAATTCGGAGACATGAAGCGGTTGTGCGACGATCTCCATGCCATGGGGCTGAAAGTTGGCAATTACTCGACGCCGTGGCGTACCAGTTACGCGGGCTTCGTGGGCGGTTCAAGCGACAGCGCGGATGGGACGTGGGCGAAACTGCCGCCAGGCCCCAAAAAGGGGTGGACGCACGGTGCGTTTCGGTTTGAAGCCAACGACGCCCGGCAGGCCGCTGAGTGGGGTGTCGACTACTTCAAGTATGACTGGGGCATCGACAGTGTGGAATTCGCCAAGGCCATGGGTGATGCGTTGCGCGCGCAGCCGCGCGACATCGTGCTGGAGCTGTCCAACACGGCTCCGTTTAAAGACGCAGAGGCTTATACCGGCGTCGGCACGATGACGCGCACGGACGGCGATCTGGTGGACGTGTGGTCGAAGAACCAGCTCGACGCGGACAAACAGAAGTGGGCGCTTGGCATCCGCGACTTATGGATCGCACATAAAAAGTGGGAGACGTTCAATCGGCCCGGGCACTGGAATATGCCCTGTCCGCTGCGTGTGGGAATGCTGGGCGGCTGGGACAACAAGCCGCTGCGGCCAAGCCGGCTGACGGTGGATGAGCAGTTCGCTCACATCAGCCTCTGGTGTTTGTGGTCCGCTCCGATCATCATCGGCGCGCCGATCGACAAGCTCGACGCTTTCACGCTGAGCCTGCTGACGAACGACGAGGTGCTCGACATCGACCAGGATTCTCTTGGCCTTCAGGCGCATGACATTGATGTGGCCGGCGGCGAAGTGCTTGTCAAGAAATTGGAGGATGGCACGGTGGCGGTCGGGCTCTTCAATCCGGACGAGAAAACTTCAGGGGTTGGAGTCACATGGGCCGATGCGGGGGTGGGCGGCAAGCAGCGCGTGCGCGACTTATGGAGGCAGAGAGATCTCGGCGTGTTCGATGGGCGTTTTTCCGCTGAGGTGCCTCGCCACGGTGTGGTGCTGGTGAGATTGTTTGCCCAGTAACAGGTGTTCAGCTTGGATTCGGCGGCGTTTTATCTATAATGCCTCGATCAAAAGGGGAGCGCATGAGAAAAGCGGTTACAGTTTTGTTTGCCTGTGTGTGGACTGCGTGTGCGGAGTCGGGGGGGGTGGTGCGTCCGTTGGCCAACGACTTTGTGGTCGTGTGCGAATCGCCTTCGCCAACGAATGTTTTCTGCTACACGCCGGGGCTGGCGAGGCTCGACAGCGGACGGTTAGTCGCCACCATGGATTTCGGCGGACCGGGGTGGAAAAAGGACGCGCCTCGCGGTCGCATTCTCACATCGGATGACCACGGACACACGTGGACGAACCGCGCGTGCTTCCCGTTCGAGCATGCGCGTCCCTTTGCGGCAGGCAAGTCGCTGTATGTTTTGGGACAGGCGGGAGACTTGATGGTGGTCCGCTCCGATGACGCCGGCGCGACGTGGGGCGCTCCTGTCAAGCTGACAGAGAAGCAGCACTGGCACCAGTCAGCCTGCAACGTTTGGTACGCCAACGGCTGCGTCTATCTCGTGATGGAGCGACGCGTGACCGAGAAGATCAAGTCCTGGCCCGTGGGCGAACTCGCGCCGGTGCTGATGCGCGGCAAGCTGGACGCCGACCTGACCCGCCGGGAGAACTGGACGTTCGCCTCTGAGCTCTCGTTCCACGAAACGATCCCCAACATCGAAGCCGATCCAGCGATCGATTTTTTCGGCGTTCCGTTCTATCCGGCGGCCTACCCCAACGGGTCGACGCCCGCGCCCAAGCGCAACAGCGCGCCGGTCGGCTGGCTGGAGACGAACGTGGTGCAGCTCTCTGACCCCGACCACATCTGGTTCGACCCGAAGGGTAAGACGTTCCACCTGTGGGCGCGGGCGCACACGGGCGGAACGGGCTACGCGGCCGTCGCCAAGGTGGTTGAGAACGACGACGGCAGCATGACCACGATGCTGGAGAAAGTGCCGTCAGGCAAGAACGCGCTGTTTCTTCCGTGTCCCGGCGGACAGATGCGCTTTCACGTGCTGTACGACGCGCAGACGAAACTCTACTGGCTGCTGAGCTCACAGGCGACCGACTCGATGACGCGCGCCGATCGGCTGCCTGAAAACCGCTTCAACTTGCCCAACAACGAGCGACACCGCTTGCAGCTCCACTTTTCGAAAAACATGGTGGACTGGTGTTTCGCGGGCCTCGTGGCAGAGGGGGCGACGCCGCTCGAGTCGCGTCACTACGCCTCGATGGTGTTTGACGGCGACAACCTCTGCGTGCTCTCTCGCAGTGGCGACAGCCGCGCCAAATCCGCTCATGACGGCGACCTCATTACCTTCCACACTGTGAGGGATTTCCGCAATTTGGCATACTGAGGCTGTTACGGAAGGCCGAGCGTCTAGGGCATACATGCGATAAGAGCCGCTCTGCGGCGGCCATCCGGCCTGACCGACATGATCGGCCATGGGGTTTCTGCTTCTCTAAGCGGAGCGCAGTCGCTATACTCATAACCCTTTTTATGGATGATTCTGGCTTTTTCTGACACCCTATTGGAGTATGAAATGAATCTTGAAGCGTGGAAGGCTGTTGAGGAAGAAATCGCTGCGACCCAGAAGCAGCATTTGAGGGAACTTTTCGCCAAGGACCTCGGGCGCGCGGGACGGTTTACGGTGGAGGCTGCGGGTTGGACGTTGGACTACTCCAAGAACCGGATCACGCCGGCTCTGATGCGCAAGTTAGTGGACTTGGCTGAGGCCAGTGACCTGAAGAAATGGATCGACGCGATGTTCTCCGGCGAGGCGATCAACGAGACTGAGAGCCGCGCGGTGCTGCACACGGCGCTTCGCAACCGTCCCGATCGCCCGGTATTTGTCAACGGCAAGGACGTGATGCCGGACGTGAAGGCTGTACTTGACTCGATGACTGACTTTTCTGACCGCGTGAGGACCGGCAAGTGGCTGGGCCACACGGGTAAACGCATCAAGCACATTGTGAATATTGGCATCGGCGGCTCCGATCTTGGCCCGGCCATGGCGTTCCAGGCGCTCAAGCCCTACTCCAAACGTTCGATCGCCATGCACTTTGTTTCGAATGTGGACGCGACGCATCTTGCCGAGGCGCTGAAAGAGGTGAAGGCCGAGCAGACGCTCTTCATCGTGGCGTCGAAGACCTTTACTACGCAGGAGACCATGACCAACGCGATGAGCGCTCGCGCGTGGTTGATTGAGAAGCTGGGTGATCCGAAAGCCGTCGCCAAACACTTTGTGGCGGTCTCGACCAACGCGGAAAAGGTTGCGGCGTTCGGCATCGATACGGCCAATATGTTTGGCTTCTGGGACTGGGTCGGCGGGCGTTATTCGTTGCCCTCCGCGATCGGGCTGCCGCTGATGCTCTCAATCGGGCCGCGCAACTTCCAGAAGATGCTCAAGGGCTACTTCAAAATGGACCGCCATTTCGCCACGGCGCCATTCAACCGCAACCTGCCGGTGATCCTGGCGCTGCTGGGCATCCTCTACTCCAATGGATATGGCGCGGAGAGTTATGCGGTGCTGCCCTACGACCAGTACCTCGCGAGGCTCGCGGCATACCTTCAGCAGCTCGACATGGAGAGCAACGGCAAATCGGTGGACCGCCAAGGCAAGCGCGTGACGTATGCCACCGGGCCGATTGTCTGGGGCGAGCCAGGCACCAATGGCCAGCACGCGTTCTACCAGCTCATCCATCAGGGCACACGCATGATCCCCTGCGATTTCATCGGCTTCTGCACCTCGCATAATCCGCTGGGCGACCACCACGACAAACTGATGGCGAACTTTTTTGCGCAGACCGAGGCGTTGGCTTTCGGCAAGACGGCCGAGCAGTGCCGCGCCGAGGGCGTGCCTGAGAAGCTGGTGCCGCATAAGACCTTCGAGGGCAACCATCCGACGAACACGCTGTTAGCGGATGAACTGACGCCCGAGTCCTTCGGTGCGCTGATCGCGCTCTACGAGCACAAGGTATTCACGCAGGGCATCATCTGGAACATCTTCTCGTTCGACCAATGGGGCGTCGAGTTGGGCAAGGTTCTGGCCTCCAAAGTTCTCGCCGAGCTCGCCGCTATCGAAAGGCCGATGCTGCGTCATGACGCTTCCACCAACGCGCTGATCCAGCGCTACCGCGAGGCACACAAACGCGCGTGATCCCGAGGAGCTGTTGCCATGCCAGTGCGATTTGAGAAGACCGGTCTAGGGGGCGTGACGCTGTGCGTCCCTGACGTGTTCCGTGATGCGCGCGGATTCTTCGCCGAGTGTTACCATGCCGCCAAGTACATGGACGGGGGAATCCGCGCAGTTTTTGTTCAGGACAACCGGTCGCGCTCCTCGCAAGGTGTGTTGCGCGGCCTGCACTATCAACTTCACAAGCCCCAAGCCAAACTTGTGGCCTGCACCCGGGGCGAGATCTTCGATGTGGCGGTGGATATCCGCCGCGGCTCGCCGACTTATGGGAAGTGGGCCGGCGCGGTGTTGTCTGAGGAAAACAGTCATCAGCTCTTCATTCCTGGAGGCTTCGCACACGGCTTCTGCGTGCTTTCGGAGACAGCCGAGATTCTGTATAAATGCTCAGAATTCTATGACCCGCGCGACGACCGCGGTGTGCGCTGGAACGATCCCGAGCTCGGGGTCGAGTGGCCCGTAGCCGAACCTGTGCTTTCGGCAAAAGATGCGGACCTGCCGTTTCTGAGGGATGCGGACCTGCCGGTTTACAAAGACCCTGATGCATGAAGGAGGGCGCCTCTCCCGAGGTGTCCGCGGACAGTTCGGGAAACCGTCCCTGCCGCAGAAAAAATAATGCCAGTGCGCATATCCGATTCGAACAAGTTTCACAAGGGGGATGACTAGATGATGATGCGAAGCTCGATGATCATGGTGGCACTGGGGGTAGCTGTGCGGCTGTTTGCGGCAGAGCCGAAGACGGTCGCCGGCTGGACGTTCAACGACGAGGGGTCAAAGCGGTGGACGCAGCAGGCTAATCACTGCAAAGAGTTGCGCATCGAGGGCGGCGTGCTTAAAGGTGTCATGTCGGGTGCCGATCCTTTTCTGACCAGCCCCGCTTTTTCGGTTGCCGCTGCGGCGGGCCAAGTGGTCGAGTTCCGCGCCAAATGTGCGTCGGGCGGGAAGGGCGAGCTGTTCTGGATTCCTTCAGGTGCGAAAGGACCGCAGCAGAAGTGGTCGGTCTCGTTCGACTGGATCGGTGATGGCGAGTGGCACGATTACCGCGTGCAACCGTTCTGGCAGGGCGAGAAAAAAGTCGGCGCTCTGCGTTTGGACTTCGTCAATGGGCAGAGCAACAATTCCGCCTTCGAAGTGTCGTCGGTGCGGATTGTAGAAGAGGCTGGCATGGCGCACGCGGGCGAAGCTGTCTGGTCTGGTGCCGCTCTGGAGGAGTGGTCCGGTTCCGAGGGCGGTGTGGCTGTTGTTAAGAACGAAACGCTCGCCTTCCGGTCGCCCAGGAAGGGGACGGGTGCGCTGCTGAGCCCACGTCTGACGATCGATGCCGATGCGGCTTTTGTGGTTGCGGTCGAGATGGCGATAACAGAGGGTGATGCAGGGTGCGTGGCATGGGCGTCTGACGCTGTGAGTGGCTTGCAGCGCAAGAATTTCAGGGTCAAGGCGGATGGACGTTTCCACACGTATAACATCGACCTGGGCTGCGAGAAAAACTGGAGCGGGAAGGTGGTGCTGCTGAAGCTTACGCCGGTGACCGGTAAAGGCGCCACTGCGCAGATCCGGTCGATCCGACTGGGCGACGACTTGCAGGGGCCCGCCGACATCTCGGCGGTGCAGGCGCGTCTGACCGAGGCCATCAACCGCGCGGGACGTCCGGCGCCGTTGCTGGTCCAGTTCAGCAACTGTGGCGGCAGCGACGCGAGAAATGTGACGCTGGCCGTCAAGCGGCTGCCCAAAGGGGTGCGTGTGACCTCCGCCCCAGGCTGGGAGCGGGTGCCTGAAATCCCAGCGTCGGGCCTGGTGACGCACACGCTCGAACTTTCCGCCGACAAGGCGGTGTCGGGTGTTGCGGAGTTTACCGTTTCCGGCAACGGCACGGACGGCCAAAGCGTGAAAGCGCAAATCGAATTCCAGGCGGATCTGAAACAGCCGAAAGCGGCGTATGTGCCCGTACCCAAGCCTCTCAAGAGCGACTATGAGATCGGTGCGCTCTACTTCCCTGGCTGGTCAAAAATCGAAGCATGGTCGCGCATCTGGCCGGTGGCGCCGGAGCGCAAGCCGGTGCTGGGCTGGTACGACGAGGCCAAGCCTGAAGTGGTGGATTGGCAGATCAAGTGGGCGGTTGAAAACGGGCTTTCGTACTTCCTTGTAGATTGGTATTGGAATCAGGGGGCTCAGCACCACGACCATTGGATCAAAGCGTTTCAACAAGCTCGCTACAAGTCATACCTCAAATGGGCGGTGATGTGGGCGAACCATAATCCGGAAGGAAGCCATTCGGAGGAGGATCAGCGCAAGGTTGCCAAGTTCTGGATCGAGAACTATTTCAACACGCCGGAGTATTACCGCATCGACGGCAAGCCCGTCGTGATGATTTGGAGCCCGCAGAACATGAACCGCGATCTGGGCAAAGACGGCTGCAAGCGGCTCTTGGAACTGTCGCGCAAGATGGCGGCAGAGGCGGGTTTTAAAGGCATCTATTTCATTGCAATGAAGTGGCCGGAGGCATCATGGGAGCCCAAGGTCGTGCAGGATCTCAAGGACATGGGTTTCGACATGACGTCGATCTACCACTTTATGGGCCACGGCGGCAAGGCTGAGAATCCGCACCGTTATTCGTTTGATCTGGTGGCCGACAATAACTGCGCACAGTGGAGGGGGCTGCATGAGACCGGCATTCTGCCCTTCCTGCCGAACCTCTCGACGGGCTGGGACGACCGTCCGTGGCATGGTGACAAAGGCACCGAGGTCTATGGCCGCACTGTCAGTCAGTTCCAGCGCATCTGCAAAGACGCCAAGAAATTTGCGGATGAGACAGGCGTCAAACGTCTGACGCTTGCGCCGCTCAACGAGTGGGGCGAGGGCTCCTATGCCGAGCCCTGCGCGCAATTCGGCTTCGGCATGTATGAGGCGGTGAGAAACACCTTCTGCCGGAAGCCTGCGGACGGGTGGCCGCTGAACTGCGGGCCACAGGATGTGGGTCTGGGCCCGTACGATCTGCCGATTCCTCCGCAGGATTCCACGGCAGACTGGACCTTCCGCGCGGGTACGCAGGGCTGGGCTGCCTCCATGGGGATCACGGATTACAAGGCTGGCGAGACGGGGCTGGCCTTCTTGACCAATTCGCATGATCCGGCGCTTGAACGTTCCTTCCAATCGACGCCGGCCAAGAAAGTCAGTCAGGTCGTGGTGCGTATGAAAGTCCCTGCAGCGACGGGGGGCGCCTGTCAGCTCTTCTGGTCATCGGGTGGCACGCCGACAGAGGGCACGAGCCTGACGCTGCCTCTGGTGGCGGACGGGCAGCCCCACGACTACGTTTTCGATGTCGGCAAGTGCCGCGCGTGGCGTGGACGGATCAGCCGACTGCGTTTCGATCCCTGCAATGCGTCGGGTGTGCAGGTGGCCATTGAACGTATCCGCCTGGTTTCTGCTCAAGAGTGAGCGCGGGTTATTTTTACGGAGAACAAAGCATGAGTCAGAAAGTGTTGTTGTCAGCGAATGAAGCGGTCGCTTGGGCGTCCTGCAAGGCCGGTTGCGCGGTGGCGTCAGCCTATCCGGGGACGCCGAGCACCGAGATTCTGGAGAATGTCGCCAAATTTAAAGACACGATCAACTGCGAATGGGCTGTGAACGAGAAGGTCGCGATGGAGGTGGCTATCGGAGCCTCAATCGCCGGCGCGCGCGCCCTGACGGCGATGAAGCACGTGGGCCTGAACGTGGCGATGGACCCGCTGATGACCTACACCTATGTGGGCGCGAACGGCGGCCTGGTGATCGTCTCAGCGGACGACCCCGGCATGCACAGCTCGCAGAACGAACAAGACTCGCGCAATCTGGTCAAGTTTGCGCGCGCGGCGCTCTTCGAACCTGCAGACAGCCAAGAAACCTTCGATATGGTGCTCGCGGCGTTCGAGCTTTCGGAGAAGTACCAAGTGCCCGCTTTCATCCGCCTGACGACGCGCACCTCGCACACTTCTACGGTGGTGGATGTCGGCGACGACTTCGGGCCTGGCAGGGTTGAGCGCAAGCCCTACGTCAAGGACATCCGGCGCAACATCCCCGTGCCGATGTTCGCGCGGCCGCACCGGCTCAAAGCGCAGGAGCGCACCGAGGCGCTGAGAGCCTATGCCTGCGAGACACCGTTCAACCGCATCGAGGCGGGCGACCGGAGTCTGGGCATCATCACGTCGGGCGTGACCTATCAGTATGTGAAAGAAGTCTTTCCTGAATTCACCGTGCTGAAGCTCGGCTTCTCCAATCCGCTTCCGGTTGAGCTGGTCAGAAAGTTTGCGGCTGGCGTTGACCGCGTGCTGGTCATCGAAGAACTGGATCCCTTCATGGAAGAGCAGGTGCGGGCATTGGGGATTCAGGTGGTGGAACACACCACGGAACTCAACATGCTGGAGATGAATCCGCTGCGGCTGACCGCGCTGCGCAGAGAGTTGCTGGGTGACGTCTCGGTGCCGGAAGTGAGGCGTGCCGACGCGGGTTTGCCGACGCGGCCGCCCGTGCTGTGCGCGGGATGCAGTCACCGCGGCGTCTTCTACACGTTGTCCAAGTTGGGCGCGACGGTGACCGGTGACATCGGCTGCTACACGCTGGGGGCGTTTCCCCCTCTCAACGCGATGGACACCACGATCTGCATGGGCGCCTGCATCGGCAACGCGTTCGGCATGGAGAAGGCTGGGCTGAAGGGCCGGCTCTGTGCGGTGATCGGCGATTCGACCTTCTTCCACTCTGGTCTGACCGGCATTCTCAACGTGCTATACAACGGAGGCAAGATCACGACCATCGTTCTCGATAACCGGATCACAGGTATGACGGGACATCAGGAGAACCCCGGTTCTGGCAAGACGCTGTGCGGCGAGCCTGCGCCGGTCACGGACATCGCGGCGGTTGCCCGGGCCATGGGCTTCAAACGCGTGGTGCAGGTGGACGCCTATGATCTGGCGGCGCTGGAACGCGTGCTGAAAGAGGAACTGGATGCGGATGAACCGTCGGTGGTGATCGCGGGCGGGCCCTGTCGCATTGCGGCGAAGCTGATGAATGCAGGCACCTATGAAGTGGACGCCGCCAAGTGCAAAGCCTGCGGCGCCTGCTTCAAGCTGGGGTGCCCGGCGATCGAGCGCGGCGAGGCAGTGGCAGACGGCAAACGCTTCAAATCGCATATCGATCCCGTGCAGTGCTCGGGGTGCGATCTGTGCAGGCAGACCTGCAAATTCGGGGCGATTTCAAAAATCCGATAAGCGGCATGAACCGAGTGGAATCGAAGGAATTCGGATGAAGTCGAAGGAATCGAGGTTTTTCAAATGAAGACGATGAATGTTTCTTTGGTTGGCGTGGGCGGACAAGGTATTCTTCTCACGAGCGATATTCTGGCTAAGACAGCTACGCTGGCCGGACTGGACGTCAAGAAGAGCGAGATCCATGGCATGGCGCAGCGCGGCGGCAGCGTGATCAGCCAAGTGCGCTTTGGCGAAAAAGTGTTTTCGCCGATCATTTCTGACGGCACGAGCGATCTGCTGGTCTCCTTCGAACGGATGGAAGCCCTGCGCTGGCGTCACCTGCTGGCACCGGGCGGGCAGGTGTTGATCAACGACATGAACATGACGCCAGTGACGGTGTCGAGCGGCCAGCAGCCTGCGGTCACCGATCTGGATGCGCGACTGAAAGCTGAGTATCCGATGGCCATCATGATCGATGCGCTGTCGATCGCCAAGGGGATCGGCAATACGCGTGCCATGAACATGGTTGTGGCCGGAGCGCTCTCGACGCTGACCCCGTTCGACTCCTCCGTGTGGGAGCAGGCGATGCGCGAGCGTATTCCCGCGAAGCTGCTGGCGATGAATCTCAAGGCGTTCGAAGCCGGCCGCGCGGCGGTACAGGTCTAGCTGTCCCTCGAGCCGGTGTTCGGGTGAACCGTCAAGGGCTGAGGAACGATAGGCTCCGGCGCACGGTTTGCTGCCAGCGTCTCCTTCAGCTGTTCGACGAACGGGTCCGCATCGCCTTCCACAGCTTTCCGCGTGGAATGACGTGGGCCATGTTGCCTCCAATGAAGATGAAAATAGGTGAAGGCGTCTCCACAACGCGGTGATGTGCTCTGCTGATCCACGGGCGAAGACTCCGTCATGCCTGTATCGGTCAGTTCGCGGGTGTGTTCATAGAAAAGCCCCTTGTTTTCTTCCTTTGGAAAGAGACTCATGGCCTGCCTGTCGGACACCTTTCCGCTGAAAATCCAGTACAGGGACAGGAACACGACTTCCAGAAATGTGAACAATACGAGGGACACAGTCGTCGCGCTGTGAAGGCCTAGGCGCAGATCGATAGAGAGCAGCATCGCCGCACCGCAGAGCAAGGGAGTCCTGCGCTGGCGACGCGATGCCGCATGCGTTCTGATGAAAAGTTCCCAGAACGCTTTGAGGTCTTCCCACTCAACGGTATAGCGGAGTTTCATTGCGGTTAGACGTGTTCTGAACAGACTGCCGTTGGCTTTACTGGCACGGAAAACAGTTCATATTTCAGCGGGTAAATCAAGCTGGATCCGTTGGATTGCAGGTGTGGCTGTAAACGCGTTTCAGTGGGTGCGGATCTGTTTGCGCCGACTGAACAGAACGGTCATGCCTTTTGCCCCCGACAAAAAAAGGCGCCCCGGAGCGATCCGGGGCGCCTTTTCGTTGATGAGCCGTTCCGCTTACGACTTGGCCATGTTGGCCAAGGCTTGAAGCATGTCGAAGTTCTCTCGGAACTTCTTTTCGGCTGACTGCAACATCGTATTCGCATCCGGGTTGAGCTTCAGGAGCTGCTTGAAGCGGTTCTCCTTCAGCGCGGTCTCGGCGAACGACTGCGTCGGTGCCTTGCTGTCGAGCTGCAGCGAGTTCTTGCCTTCATTGGCGAGATCCGGGTTGTAGCGGTACAGCGGGAAGTGGCCGGTTTCGACGGCGATCTTCTGGTGCTCCAGACCATTGACCATGTCGATGCCGTGCGCGATACAGTGCGAGTAGGCGATGATCAGGGCCGGCCCGTCGTACGCTTCGGCTTCGGCGAAGGCCTTCACCGTGGCGGCCGGGTTGGCGCCCAAGCTGACCTGCGCGACGTAGATGTTCTTGTACGTCATCGAGATCATGCCGAGGTTCTTCTTCATCTGCCCCTTGCCGGAGGCCGCGAACTTGGCGATCGCACCGAGCGGGGTGGACTTGGAGGCCTGGCCGCCGGTGTTGGAATAGACTTCGGTGTCGAGCACGAGGATCTTGATGTTGCGACCCGTGGCCAGCACGTGATCGAGACCGCCGTAGCCGATGTCGTACGCCCAGCCGTCGCCGCCGATGGCCCACACGGATTTGCGGATCAGGTAATCCGCGACGCCGAGCAGGTTCTTGCAGACGGGGCAAGCGCAGGCGCTGCCGAGGAACTTCTTCAGCTCGGCCACGAGGCCGCGCATGGCTTCGATGCCTTCGGCTGTCTTCTGATCCGTTTCCTTGATCTTCTGGGCCACGGCCTTGAGCGCCGCGGGCGCTTGTTCGGCCACGAGCACCTGCTCGAGCAGCTCGAGCGCATACACGTTGAGCTTGTCGGCGGTCAGGCGCATGCCCAGAGCGAACTCTGCGTTGTCTTCGAAGAGCGAGTTGGCCCAAGCCGGTCCGCAGCCGTCAGCGCGCGTGCAGTAGGGCGTGGTGGGCAGGTTGCCGCCGTAGATCGACGAGCAGCCCGTGGCGTTGCCGATAAGCAGGCGGTCGCCCGCAAGCTGGGTGAGCAGCTTGATGTAGGGGGTTTCGCCGCAGCCGGCGCAGGCGCCGGAGAACTCGAACAGCGGACGCTTGAGCTGGCTGCCCTGGATCGTGTTCAGGTTGATCTTGGTGCTGTCGGCCTCGGGCAGGCCGAGGAAGAACGTCCAGTTGGCCACTTCTGTGGCGCGCAGCGGAATCTGGTCCGCCATGTTGATGGCTTTCTTCGTGGCGTCAGCCTTGTTCTTCGCCGGGCAACGCTGGACGCAGAGGCCGCATCCCGTGCAGTCTTCCGGAGCGATCTGGATGGTGTACTTCGTGCCCGGGAAGGCCTTGCCGACCACGCCCTTGGCATCGGCGCACTTAAAGGTGGCGGGGGCGCCTTTGAGGCAGGCGGGGTCGTACACTTTGCCGCGGATGGCCGCGTGAGGGCAAACCAGCGAGCACTGCATACACTGGATGCAGGTGTCGGGCTCCCACACGGGAATCTCGGTGGCGATGTTGCGCTTCTCCCACTGAGTGGTGGCGGTGGGCCAGGTGCCGTCGTTCGGGATCTTCGAGACAGGCAGGGCGTCGCCGCGCTGCGCCATGATCTCGGCGGTCACGAGCTTGACGAACTCAGGGGCCTCGTCCGACACGACTTTGGGCATCTTGAATTTGCCTGCGGGCTTGGCGGGATAGTCCACCTTCTTCACCGCGTCGGAGGCTGCGTCGATGGCGTCCCAGTTCTTCTTGACGACGGCGTCGCCCTTGCTTCCGTAGCTCTTCTTGGCAGCCTTCTTCAGCGCGTTGATGGCCTCGTCTTCGGGCAGGATGCCGGAGATCTTGAAGAACGCGGTCTGCATGATGGTGTTGATGCGGCCGCCGAGGTGAAGCTCATGGTCGAGCTTGAGGGCGTTGACCACATAGAACTTGAGCTTCTTGTCGATGATCTGCTGCTCGATCTCGTCGGGCATCTTGTCCCAGACTTCGTTGACTTCGAAGGGCGAAGCCAGAAGGAAGGTTCCGCCGGGCTTGATGTTCGCGAGCATGTCGTACTTCTCAAGGAAAGAGAAGTTGTGGCAGGCCACGAAGTCCGGCTTGGTGCAGAGGTAGGTGCTGCGGATCAGCTGCGGACCGAAGCGAAGGTGCGAAACGGTGATCGCGCCGGCTTTTTTCGAATCGTATACGAAGTAGCCCTGGGCGTAGTTCTCTGTATCATCGCCGATGATTTTGATCGAGTTCTTGTTCGCGCCGACGGTGCCGTCCGAGCCGAGGCCGTAGAACATGCATTCTTTGCGGCCTTCGTCTGCGAGGGTGAAGTCGGTCGGGAGCGTCAGGCTCAGGCCGGTGAGGTCGTCGTTGATGCCGACGGCGAAGTGGTTCATGGGCTTGGCGCCCTTGGCGTTGTCGAAGACCGCCTTGACCATTGCGGGCGTGAACTCTTTGGAGCCCAGGCCGTAGCGGCCGCCGTAGGTCGGGATCCAGGACTTGATCTCGGCCAGCTTGTACTGCATGATCTCGCCGATGGCGGTGCGGACGTCGACATAGAGCGGTTCGCCGATAGAGCCCGGCTCCTTGGTGCGGTCCAGGACGGTCAGCGTCTTCACAGTGCTCGGGATGGCGAGCGCGAAGGACTTGGCATCGAACGGACGGAACAGACGGACCTTGATGACGCCCAGCTTCTCGCCCTTCTTGGCCAGCTCTTCGACAGTTTCGTGAACGGTTTCAGCTCCCGAGCCCATGATCACAATGACGTGCTCGGCATCGGGTGCACCCACGTAGTCGAACAGCTTGTACTGGCGGCCGGTGAGCTTGGCGAACTTGTCCATCTGTTTCTGGACGATGTCAGCGGTCTTGTTGTAGAACTCGTTGACCGTCTCGCGGCCCTGGAAGTAGACGTCGGGGTTCTGCGCGGTACCGCGGATGACCGGCTTCTCAGGGTTCAGGGCGCGGGCGCGGTGCGCGGAGATGAGGTCGTCATCGATCATGGCGCGGATGGTGTCGCGGTCGACCTGGTCGATCTTCTGCACTTCGTGGGAGGTTCGGAAGCCGTCGAAATAGTGCAGGAACGGCACGCGGGACTCGAGCGTCGCAGCGTGAGAGATCGTGGCCATGTCCATGACTTCCTGAACGCTGTTCGAACAGAGCATGGCGAATCCAGTCTGGCGGCAGGCCATGACGTCGCCGTGGTCGCCGAAGATCGAGAGGCCTTGCATAGCGAGCGCGCGGGCGGTGACATGGAAGACGGTCGGCGTGAGTTCGCCGGCGATCTTGTACATGTTCGGGATCATCAGAAGCAGGCCCTGAGAAGCCGTAAAGGTGGTGGTGAGCGCGCCGGTGGCGAGCGCGCCGTGGACGGCGCCTGCGGCGCCGCCCTCAGACTGCAGTTCGATCACGTGAGGCACAGTGCCCCACAGGTTCTTGACGCCCTTGGCGGCCCACTCGTCGGACCACTCGCCCATGGGCGAGGACGGGGTGATCGGGTAGATTGCGGCAACTTCGCTACAGGCGAAGGCGACTTCGGCGGCAGCCTGGTTGCCGTCGACCATGATTTTCTTAGCCATAATGTGTACTCTCCTTAAATGGAAAGCGCGCCCGGAAACCGGACGCGCTAACAGATTACTTTTTCAGGGCGGCGCGAACCTCGTCGAGGCGTCCGGCCGAGCCGAGAAGGACATTCTTCGCGGCGATGAACTTCGCGTACTCCGGAATGAAGATCTTGCCGGGATCGCGCAGGTCGAACTTCTCGGGGTGATCGCGGAAAAATTCACGGTGCACGCGGCACCACACCAGACGGCCGTCGGTGTCGATGTTGATCTTGGTGACGCCGAGCTTGGCCGCGCCGAGGAACTGCGAGGCATCCACGCCGCTCGCGCCTTTGATGTTGCCGCCAGCCGCATTGATGCGGGCGACTTCGTCCTGCGGGACCGAGGAGGATCCATGCATGACCAACGGGAAGTTGGGCAGCAGCTTTTGAATCTTCTCGAGGATGTCGAAGCGGAGCCTCTGGTCGCCATGGAACTTGAACGCGCCGTGCGAGGTGCCGATGGCGCAGGCGAGGGAGTCGATGCCGGTCTGCTTGACGAAATACTCGGCCTCTTCGGGCTTCGTGTAGACGTGCTCGGCGGCATGGACATCTTCCTCGATGCCTTTGAGCTGTCCGAGTTCGGCTTCAACCACGATGCCCTTGGCGTGGGCTGCGTCGACCACGCGCTTGGTGATCTCGATGTTCTTTTCGATCGGGAAGTGCGAGGCGTCGATCATGACCGAGCTGTAGACGCCCGAGTTGATGCAGTCCATGCAGGTCTCTTCATCGCCGTGGTCCAGATGCACAGCGAAGACGGCGTCGGGGAAGATCTTGTCGGCGGTCGTCATCATCGTCTCGAGCATGAGCTTGTGGGTGTACGTGCGGGCACCCTTGGAGAGCTGCACGATAAAGGGGGCTTTGCTGTCGACGTTGCCCTTGAAGAGGCCCATCGTCTGCTCGAGGTTGTTGATGTTGTAAGCGCCGATGGCGTACTTGCCGTAAGCCTGTTGGAAGAGTTCCTTGGTGGTGACGATCATGGCAGTCTCCAATGTTTGTACGGCCGGGCTGGTCTGCACGTACAGACGCCTCGATACCGCGAAAGAATGGGTTATTACTTTACCTAACCTTGGCCAGATCGGCAAGTCTAAACGCGAACGTGTCGGCGGCCGATTCGGCCGAGCCTTCACGAGCGCATTCGAAAGGTTGGAGGCCAAGGTCGCGGTCTGCATTGCAACCGGGGGGTCTCGCATACCGGTGACATCGCCACAGGAAAGACGCTTTGCTGAATCCAGTCAGTATGGGGGTCATGCGTGAAGGCCGAAAAGACGTCCGCACTCACGTCGGCGCTCCTCTTCTCGTTGTGCCCTTGGCGCAACAGGATACGGCGGCTTATCCGGGCACGCGGCTCCGGGTCTGGATCTACTTGGTCTCCGGTGGAGGGAAGTACAGATTAAAGGACTTGATGTTCTTGGTTTCGGAGTCGACCAGCAGCAGGACGCGTGAGACGTAGGGTGGCAGGTTCAGAACCTCCCAGTAGGTTTCGCCGTCCTCCGAAATCTCTTTGGCCGTTGCGGGATCTGGCAAGGGGAGGGTGAATTTGTCTCGCACCATCTGCACCGCTTCGCGCAGTGGCACGGGCGCTTGGGCAAGGAAAGAGATCATTTTGATTTTGCCCTTCTTGTCGCTTTTTGTGCGATAGCATTCGGAGCTGATGACCTTCCAGCCGTACATGGACTGCGCGTCACGCTCGAGAAAGGCGAGCATCTTGTCGTCGCGGTCGTTGTTGGTAAGCAGGGTATAGGTCTTGATAATCAGGCGGCGGATCAGTTTATACTGCTCCATCTTGGTTGTCTCAAGCTGCGTGGCTTTGGGGAAGGAGAGCGTCTTGACAGTGTTGCTCGGCGCGGCCTTGCTGTCAATCCAGGCGAGGTCGAGGGGGGAGAGCTTGTCTCGGGTGGTGGCGAGCATCGATCCGTCCGAGCGCTTGATGAGGACCTTGCCTTCCTCCTCTTTGACAAAGGAGCCGTCGACGGTGTTGCCGTTCACCGAGGTCCAGGTGCGCGTGGGCTGGGCCTTCGGCTGCTCTTGCGCGTGCAGCGGCTGGAAACACAGCGATGCGAAGAGGAGACTGCAGGCGAGGGGCTGTAGACTGAAGGATGCGGCGTATGACATGTGCGTACTCCTTTTTGGAAGTAAGATAGCTTTTCCTCCCTTGTCATGCAACGGGGAAGTCCTCCGTTTTACGGAAGGGCGGTCAGACAGGGCCGGCGAAAAGGGCGTTCTGGGACTCAAAAAGGCGCAGCAGCCGGCGAACGGCGAGAGGCTTGAGAAAGGTGTGCATCTCGGTCTCCGTTTTGCCGAAGGTTGCGGCGAGTGCATGCAACGAGACGGGGTGTCGGCTGACGAGGCCGACGAGGGCTTCTTCGGTCAGCTCAACGGTTGCAGTCGCAGGCTCGGCTCCCCCCTCTTGTGCGGCGGGGCCGAACAGCGCCGTGAGCACGTGCAGGCGTTCCGGCGGGCAGGCGGTGACCGAGCTGTCGGCGGGTGGGCGCACGGCGGTGTTGAGCGTGATGGTGTCGGGTTTGAACGACTGAGCGATATCGGCGATGCGCTGCGCCTGCTCGGGCTGGTCGTTGAAGCCGGGCACAATGAAGACCTCGAGGTCGAGGCGGCCGGCATACTGCTGCCGGAAAATGCGGTAGCCGTCGAGGATGGCGCCGAAGCGCAGTGCGGGATGAGGGCGGACAATTTGCTCGAATGACGCCTGATCCCATGCGTGCAGCGAGACTTTGACCACGTCGGCGAGGCTGGCGTCGCTGCGGACTTCGGGGAGATAGAAAAGGGAGCCGTTTGAGAGGAGCAGTGAGCGGCAGGGCGTCTCGCTGCGGACAAAGCGCAAGAGATCGCCGAAATGCGTGTGCAACGTAGGTTCACCTGAACCGCAGGCGGTGATGAAGTCCGCCGAGTTGCCGGAGGTGAGCCAGCTGCGCACCTCGGCAAGAACTTCCGCGATGGGGGGTGTGTTTCTCCGTTCGAGCGTACATGCAGATGTGGGGCCGAGCTGACAGAAACGGCAGTTGATCGTGCAGGTTTTTGGGGCTGCCAGATCGACGCCGAGCGAGCGGCCGTAGCGGCGAGAGGGGACGGGGCCGAAGAGGTGGTGGAACGCGTTCATCAGGTGTCTTGCGCGAGTGTGTCAATCTTCTTGTCTGAGCCAAAAACGAGGAGTTTGTCGTCCGGCAGGATCACCTCGTCTGCGGTGGGAAGGATGATGGTGCGTGGCTGGGTTGGGTCCTCGGCGAGGCGGCGGACGCAGAGCACGCTGATGCCAAAGTTTTTGCGCACTTCGGCTTCGGCCAGAGTTTTGTTTTTGAGAGACTCGGGAACATCGATCTCGGCGATGCTGAAGCCGTCGGAGATTTCGAAGAGATCTACGGCGCCTTTCGAAAGCAGGGTGCGGGCGAGGCGCTGGGCACGGTCGCGGTTGGGGTAGACAACGACGTCTGCGCCGACGCGCTTGAGGATCTTGCCGTGCATGTCGGAGTTCGCTTTGGCCACGACCTTTTTGACGCCCAGCTCCTTGCAGTTCACTGTGGCCATGATGCTGCCTTCCAAGTTGCTGCCGATGCAGACCACAACCACGTCGCACTCCTGAAAGCCTGCGTCTTCGAGCGTACGGGAGTTGGAGGCGTCGCCTTCCACTGCTTTGGTTACGAACTCGGAGAACTCTTGGATGACCTCGCGGTCCTGGTCGATCATCAGGATTTCCGCGCCTCGTTCCGCGAGACTTTCCGCAAGTGATGCGCCGAAGCGACCCGCGCCAATGATGCCGATGCGTTTCATATGAAGGTTCCAGGATTCGAGGTTCAGGTGGGGCACGGCGTGCCGTGCTTTTACGAAAGGGCCTGCTCGAGGTCAGCGATGATGTCGTCGGGGTGCTCGATGCCGACAGAGAGACGCACGAGCTCAGGGCTGATGCCGGCTGCGAGCAGTTGTTCGTCGGTGAGTTGGCGGTGCGTGGTGCTGGCCGGATGGAGCACGCCCGTGCGGGCGTCAGCCACGTGGACGACGATCGCGGCAAGCTTGAGCTTGTCCATGAAGCGGACCGCGGCCTGACGTCCGCCCTTCACGCCGAAAGAGATTACGCCGCACGTGCCGCGCGGCAGGTACTTTTTCACGAGAGCGGCGTCTTTCGACGAAGGCAGGCCGGGATAGTTGACCCAGGAGACTGCGGGATGTTTCTCCAGGAAGGCGGCTGCGCGCTCGGCGTTGCGGCAGTGGCGCTCGATGCGCAGATGGAGCGTCTCGATGCCAAGGCTGAGAAGAAAGGCGTTCATGGGGGCCGGGGAGCTGCCGAGGTCGCGCATGAGCTGCACGCGGGCCTTGACGATGAAGGCGGCTGCGCCGAAGGCCTCGGTGTAGACAAGGCCATGGTAAGAGGGGTCGGGCTCGGTGAGGCCAGGAAACTTGCCGCTGGCTTTCCAGTCGAAGCGGCCGCTGTCGATGATCATGCCGCCGAGCGCCACGGCGTGACCGTCTAGGTACTTGGAGGTGGAATGGACCACGATGTCTGCGCCGAAATCGAAGGGACGGCACATGATCGGTGTCGGGAAGGTGTTGTCGACGACGAGCGGCACCTGGTTGGCATGGGCCACCCGGGCGAACCTCTCAATGTCGAAAATTGTGAGCGCGGGGTTGGCAATGGTTTCGCCGAAGACCGCGCGGGTGTTCGGCCGGAAGGCCATCTGAATGTCGGCTTCGGAGGCGTAGGGGTCGACGAAGGTGACTTCGACGCCGAGTTTTTTGAGGGTGACATTAAAGAGGTTGGTGGTGCCGCCATAGAGGGCGCCGGAAGCGATGAAGTGGTCGCCGCTGTTGCAGAGGTTGAGGATGCTGATGAGGGAGGCGGCTTGGCCTGAGGAGGTCATCATGGCGCCGACGCCGCCTTCGAGCGCAGCGACTTTCTTTTCGACGGCCTCGGCGGTCGGGTTGCTCAGGCGCGTATAGAAGTGTCCGGGGACCTTCAGGTCGAAGAGGTCTCCGACATGCTCGCTGCTATCGTATTTGAAGGTCGTGCTTTGGTAGATAGGCAGGACGCGCGGTTCGCCGTTCTTGGGCTGCCAGCCTTCTTGGACGCAAAGGGTGTCGGGATGGGTAGACATAAGAGGGTGTTGGTTAGTAGCGGTTAAACAGTGCAGGTTGGAAGGGGGTGTTTTCAGGGCAGATCTGCGCGACTGCCGGTCGTGATTATCCGACGACGATTTCTTCCTCCGGGTAGCGGATGCGCAGGCTATCTTCGCGAGCGCCGATCAGAAGCGCCACGGCCAGCGGGCCGAGGCGTCCCACGTACATGCAGGTAATGATAACCCATTGGCCTGCCGTAGACAATGTCGGCGTGAGGTTGATCGAAAGGCCGACAGTGGCGAAGGCAGAGACGGTTTCGAAGATCAGCTTCGAGGCGTCATCAGGCTTCAGCGGAGCCTCGGTCAAAAGCAGAAGACCGAAGGCTGTAAAGACGACGGCGATCGAGAGAAGGAATATGACCAGTGCCTCGCGGACAACGGTGTTGGGGATGGTGCGGGAGAAGATGACCGTCTCGCTGCGGTTCTTACAAATGGCGAAGATCGTCATGATGAGCACGACCAGCGTGGTGGTTTTGACGCCGCCTGCGGCGGATCCGGGAGAGCCGCCGACGAGCATGAGGAGCGAGGTCGTAAATCGGGTGGTGTCCTTGATCTGGCCCATGTCGATGACATTGTAGCCGGCGGTGCGCGGTGTGATGGACTGGAACAGCGAACAGGTGACTTTCTGAAATAGGGAGAGGTCTTTGAGCGTGTTATTCCACTCTTGGAACAAGAAGGTGGCCGCGCCCACCGTGATTAACAGGAGCGTGGCCATGAGCGCAATCTTGGAGTGCAGGCTGACGCGTCCGCGCGTCTTGAGGTTGCTGCGCCAGAACTTGGTGTTGATGACGTTGTAGAGCACGAGAAAACCGAGACCGCCGAGAACGATCAGCAGGTCGATCACGCAGAGATAGAAGGGGTCGCGCTGGAAAGGGATCAGGTTCTCTCGATGAAGTGAGAAGCCCGCGTTGCAGAAGGCGCTGACCGAATGGAAGATCGCGTAGTAAATAGGCGGCCAGAGGCCGGGCGGCATGTGTAATTCATGGGCATGGAGCAGATACCGAGTCCAGAGCAAGAAGGCGCCAAGGCCTTCGATAACGAAGGTGAGCCCCATCGTCCACCGCAACAGGGAACGAAGTCCGTTGACCTCGTCGATCCCGTACGAACTCATCAAGACGAATTCGTTCTGAACACTGAGCCGCCTGCCAACAAGCACCAGCAGGAATGTGCCGAAGGTCGTGATGCCGAGGCCGCCGAGTTGGATCAGAGTGAGTACGACAAGCTGGCCGAAGAGTGTGAGTTCCGTGCCGATGTCGATGACAGAGAGGCCCGTGACGCAGGTGGCGCTGGTTGCGGTGAAAAGCGCGGTTACAGACCCCATGCTGTGGCCGTTTGTGTTGGAAATTGGCCGGGTGAGAAGGAATGCGCCGATCAGGATGGCGAACATGAAACCCAAGGCCATAAGCCACTGAGGGCTCAGGCGTTGGAAGATCGGCTCTCTTTTCACAGGTTTTGGCATGAAGTGGACACAAGTGACGCACGGTCTGTTTTTCATATATCCGTGCGTCGCACCGTTATCTTCTCACAATCGCGAGAAAGCGGTCAATTCTAACCTTGCGCCGGTTCATGGCTCTTCCGACACGGTGTTTGAGGTTGAGAAGGGACGCTGGTCTCGGGGACCGCCCGATCATTCCGATCAGGCGGATTGGAGTCAAAAAGAGCGGTGGAAGTGGATTGAAATTGAAAGAGGTGTGGTGCTAGAATGCAGAAAAAGGGGAAGCTAATGAACCGATTCCACTGTTTTGTTGCCGGTCGCCTTGTCTGTATGATGGCGACGGTTTCAGTCGCCACGAAACTTCTTTCCGATTCGCGAGTGCCTGACTGTGTGCCCTCTGCCAGTGTGCTCGAATCGCCGTTCGGCGAGGCAGACGCAGCCGCTTTCAGCAATCCGCCGCAGGTCTTCCATCCAGAGACGTGGTTCCACTTCATCGGAGGAAATGTTGCGGCTCAGGGCATCACTGCGGATCTGGAGGCCATCGCTGGCGCGGGCATCTCCGGCGTCCAGCTGTTCCACGGGCAGTTCGGCGGGCCGTGGCCCGGCGTCGAACCGCAGGTCAAGTGTCTCAGCGAACCGTGGGACGGCGAGGTCCGGCACGTCGCGGAGGAGTGCCGCAGGCTGGGTCTGCGCTTCACCATGCAGAACTGTCCCGGCTGGGCGATGTCAGGCGGTCCGTGGATCGCGCCGAGCAACGCGATGCGCCATCTGGTCTGGAGCCGCACGGATCTCCAGGGATGCAGCAATCTCACTGTTTCGCTGCCTGTGCCTCAGCCGAGCAAGGAGGAGTGGCGCGACTACCGCGAGGTTGCCGTGGTGGCGTTCCCTACGCCTGCGGACGACGCGGAGGACGCGCTGGTGCCGGTGTCGGTCAGCAGCAGCCGGGAAGCGCTGCCGTGGGAGAAGTGCATCGGCAGCGGAAAAGGCGCGAAGATCGTTCTGGAGCCGGGGAAAGAGCCGGTCTGGGTGGAGGTGGTCTTCAAAGACGTGGTGACGCTCCGAACGGTTCAGTTCCCTTCGGTTCAGGGTTTCAACCATGCGTGGTGTTACGATCCCGGTGTGACCGTGACGGTTCAGGCGGTTCTGCCGAGCGGCTTGCGAGAAATTGCGCGGGTTGAGATGCCGCAGAGCAACTGGCAGGATAACAAGCCGATTTCAGTGGCGTGTTCGGATGTTCCGGCCAAGACGTACCGGATCACCATCGACAACAAACACAGCATGACGTTCGCATCGATCCGGCTTTTCACCGGTGCGCGTCTGAACAACTGGGAAAGTCAGGCTGCGTTCGTGCTGCGCAGCTTGGAGCGCGTGCCTCATCCGTCACAGAGCCGCACGGCTTGGGTCGATCCCTCCAAGATCGTGGATTTGACTGGAAAGATGGACGCGCAGGGAACGTTGCGCTGGGACGCTCCTGCGGGGCAGTGGACCGTGATGCGCTGGGGCCACGTCAACACCGGCAAGCGCAACGGGCCCGCGCCGGCTGAAGCGACGGGGTGGGAGTGCGACAAGCTTTCGCCCAAAGGCGCCGAGACGCATTTCGCCGGCTACATCGGACGCCTTTCTGCGCTGAAGGGGCCTGTCGGGAACGGCCTGTTGCGTGGCATGCTGTGCGACAGTTGGGAGTGCGAGACACAGACATGGACACCGGGAATGGACAAACAGTTTTCAAAGTTGCGCGGCTATACGCTGTTGCCGTGGTTTCCCGCGCTCGCGGGGTATGTTGTGGGCGACCCCGAGACGACGACGCGTTTTCTGCGCGACTGGCGTGCCACGGTGAACGATCTGCTGGTGAAGAATTTTTTCGGGCGCATGGCCGAACTGGGCCATAAGCGAGGGGTGGCGGTTTCGTTCGAGACGGCGCCCGGCGATGTTTTCCCCGCCGACATCCTCGAATACTACAAATATGCCGATGTGCCGATGTGCGAGTTCTGGCACCCGAGGTCAGAGGGCTATGTCGGCAGCCTCGACTTCAAGCCCATTAAGCCGTGCGCCTCGGCTGCGCGGCTGTACGGCAAGCCGCGCGTGGCTGCCGAGGCGTTCACGTCGTTCGCGCTGACGTGGACAGAGCACCCCGACATGCTGAAGGACATCGCGAACATTCATTTCGCTGAAGGCGTGACTCATTTGGTGTTCCACACGTATACGCATAATCCTCGGACGGACTTCCTGCCGCCGGGCACGTCCTTCGGTTCGGGCATCGGTACGCCGTTCCTGCGGGGGCAGACGTGGTGGCGGTACATGCCGGAGTTCGTCGCCTACGTGTCGCGCTGCGGGTATCTGTTGGAGCGCGGACGTCCGGTCTCCGACGTGCTGTGGTATCTGGGCGACGAGTTGGATCACAAGCCGCACCAGGACGCGCCGTTCCCAAAAGGATACCGCTATGACTACTGCAACCCCGACATTCTGCTCAACCGGCTCTCGGTGCGCGATGCACAGCTCGAGACACCGGAGGGCTTACGTTATCGCGTGCTCTGGCTGCGCGACTGTCCGCGCCTCTTGCCCGAAACGCTCGAGCGGATGCTCGCGCTTGTGCTTAAAGGAGCCGTCGTGGTCGGCGAGCGGCCTCAAGGTTTGGCTACGCTGAGCGGCGGCGCCCAGTCGGAACTGAGGTTCCAAAAGGCCGTGGAGGCGCTGTGGGGTGCGCCTGGCGAGTGGGGCGAACGGCGTGTTGGCAAAGGGCGCGTAGTGTCCGGCCTGCCGCTGGAAGAGGCTCTGGCGCGGCTTGGAGTCGAGCGCGATGTGACGGGGGATGGCGTGATGTGGTCGCACCGCCAGGTTGGCGATGCGGACTGGTATTTCGTGGCTGCGACTGCGCAACAGGAGTTCAAGGGCGCTCTCGGTTTCCGCGCCACGGGTTCCGTTGAGCTCTGGGATCCGGTGACGGGCAAGGCGAAGCCTACGGAGAAGGTTTGGCGTGAAGGCGCTCACACGCAAGTCGCGCTGGATCTGCTACCATCCGGATCGGTCTTTGTGGTGTTCCGTAAGACAGGAGAATCGGTTGTGCCGGCTGTCGGCGCACCCGCCGCTCCTGCGCGGCAGGTGGTGATCAACGGGCCTTGGACGCTGTTCTTTCCCGTGGGCTGGGGTGCGCCGGATACGGTTCATGTGGACAGGTTGAAGTCATGGACGGAACTCGATCTGCCAGCCGCGGCACGGGCTTTCTCGGGTACGGCTGCCTACACGGCTGATTTCACATTGGATCGGCTCGCTACCAACGCGCTCATCGAGCTTGATCTTGGCCGCGTGGAGGTGATCGCAAGTGCGCGCGTCAACGGCGAGCCCGTGGGAACGGTGTGGACACCGCCTTTCCGGCTCGACATCTCGAAGGCCGTGAAGCTGGGCGAGAACCGGCTGTCCGTGGATGTGACAAGCACATGGCACAACCGGTTGGTGTATGATGCGGGTCTGCCTGAAGCGGAACGCAAGACGTGGACGATTTCGGGGCCGGCAAAAGGCTCGGCCTTGTTGCCTGCGGGCCTTTTGGGGCCCGTGACCGTGAACATAAAATAAAGGAATACACCCTTCATTTAGCTACAGCCTGTTCAAATTTGAGGAATGGGCTGACTAGATGCGCGTGTCGCGAAAAGGGTCTTGGACTATGGCTGTGAGTCTGAATAGTATTTGTTTTCCCGCGCGGTTCGGCAGAGGCAAACACAGTTGAAAACCGGCAAGGGCTGACATTTTCAAGGGCGGCAAACGGGGGGGGCAGTGACTTCGTATTAAGAAGGTATTTTACGACGCTTGGGTGATTAACCGCGTTTTTGCGGCTGGCCTTCGTGGAGGTGTGTACAGACGGCTTTCGGTTGGCCGGGCAGAGACGGGAGGCGGGAGAGAAGGTCGAGGAGAGACGCTTTGGGGGCGAAGGTGAGCGTCACGCAGGTGCCTTGCGGTTCGGGACTGACGAACAGTTCGAACACGCATTTCTTTTTTGCGGCGGCTGGTGCGAGGTCAAGACGCCACCTGTCGCCGTCACGCCGAAGGGTGTGCGGCAGGCGCAGGCCGGTTAACCAGTCGCTGGCCATCTGGGCAGCTTCGCGCGGGGCGGCGGCGGTGACGAGTTGCCATGTGGCGCGGGTGAACACGCCGGGGGTGAAGGCTTGCCGCAAGGGGACGGCGTGAAACAAGGCGTTGGTGCCTGCAACGGCGGCCATGGCGGCAGCCGCGTCCCACGCCCGCAGCGCCAATACGGTTTCGCCGGAAGGAATGACCAACCGGTCTTCATTCTCGCCGGCGGAGAAAAGAGATTCCTCCACATCAAGCAGGTTGTCGGTTAACTCGGGATGGCGCGAGAGAATGGCCTGCAACAGGCGGGCTGCGACCCAGGCTGGCGAGTGCCCTGCGAAATCGCCGGGCAGCGTGGCCTGCAGATAAAGGCGAGGCAGCCGCCGCTTTTCCGCCTCAATGCGGGCCACGTTTTCGATGACGGATTGCGGCACGCGCGGCGTGCGCAGGTGGCCCGTGATCGCCTGGCGTTCAAATGCATCTGAGCAGGCTCCGCAGCGGACGCAAACAGAGCCGAGGCAATAGCCGGAGTCGATAAATTGTCGCGCTTCGTCCCACCGTTTCAGCAGGTGGACATCGGAGACGGCGCGTGTGACAAAGGGGAAGCTCCTTGTGGCAAGGGCATCCCCGTCATGGCATGTGGATGCCTTTAGCGCTTCCCTTAACTGTTCGGCTTCTTGTTCGCGCCAGGGACTATGGAAGCTCAGTCCGTTGCAGGCGAGCGCTACGGCGGCTTCTGCGTCGCCATGTCCGCAGGCCGCTAGCAGTTGCGTGCCGAGGTAGTCGGGCCAGTCGAAGGCGAAGCGGCACTCGAGCTGGGCGCGGCGGCAGGCGGCTGCCACACCGTCCACGCAGAAGCGCCATTCGGCATCGTCGAGGAACTGACGGTCATAGGCGAGCGGTGTGTTCGGCATGCGCACGAGGCGGCCGAAACTCAGCACCACGCGCGTGCAGGCGTTGGGTTGACTAAGCCAGCCTTTCAGCCGCATGCAGAGGTCGCTGAATGCGGCGAGGTCTTCCGGTGTCTCGTGGGCTGTGAGAATGAAGAATAGTTTGAGCTCGCGCACGCGGCGGTCCAGCAGGGCTTTGAGCGCGGTGGCGATGTCTGTATCTGAGAGGGATTTGCAGAGAAAGGCCCGCATGCGGGCGCTGATTCCCTCGATTCCCAACGTGAAGGAGTTCTTTCCCGCGGCGCGTTCCAGGTCGATGATTTCGGGGCAGGCGGCAATGCCGTCCGCACGTTGGCTCTTGAAGGAGACTTTATCGAAAAGTCGGACGAACTGCTCAACCAGTGGCGCGAGGTCGCCATACGAGTTCAGGTTGAAGGCGTCCAGCTCGGCCACGCGTGCGCCGCAAGTAGCCTTCAGTCTTTTGGCCTGTGCCATGATGTCTTCGACTGCGTATTCGCGGTAGGGCTTGCGTTCGTAACCCTCGAAACAGAAAGAACAGAAGGCGGCGCATCCGGCACCCACCGGGATGCGCACCGTGCCTGCGGTCTCGACATCTGGCAACGGCTGGAGCGCGGCCTGTTTCGATGCGGTGCGGACGACCGCCTGGCGGATCGGCGTGGCTGGAATTTCGCCGGTGACCCAGAAGCCGTCGAGCCCTGCTGCCGCTTGCAGCAGGCGTTCGTGTTTGCCTCCGGTGGATGCAGCCCAGCGCCGGATAAAGGCTGGCAGGCTTTCTTCAGCTTCGCCGAAGAAAAGGACATCGGGGACGGCGCGGCCGTCTGGCCGCACAAGGCACTGTGCTGCAAAGGCGTTCGATCCTCCCATGAGGACCGGCGGAAATGTGTTGGGGCGGTCCGAGGCCCATGGCGCAACGGCGTTGGCGTGAAGCAGCCAAGGCAGGTTGAGGACCTCTTGAACAAACGAGTTGACCACGAGGATCAGGTCGAAAGCCGCCCCATCGCGTCCCGAAAAAAGGCCGGCCATTCGCGGCGCTCTTTTCGACGGCAGAAAGGCAAAGTCCACTTCGGCGTCTGGCGCGGCACAGAGGACAAGATCGGCGAGGACGCGGTGCGTGGAGGAAGCGGCCGTGTCGCGGCTGTTCGAGAGGCGCAGGATGAGGACGGAGAGAGCGGACATAACGGACTCAACTGAAGATCAGGCGGTTGGGCAGACCTTGCGGAGCGGGCAGGCGGGGCAATTCTGCTCGTGGGCGTGGCAGACGTCGCGCCCAAGGAAAATGAGGTTCACATGCAGCGAGACAGGATCGCTCATGGGGACAAGGGCTTGGATCGCATCCACGCCTTTCTGGTGCGGGGCGACACCTTGCTGATCGGCGAGCCAGCCGAGGCGCTGAGAGAGACGCCAGATGTGGGTGTCGACCGCGAAGACCGGTGCGTGCAAGCCGAACATCAGAAAGCAGCGGGCCACTTTCACGCCGATGCCAGGCAGCGAAACGAGGAAAGCTTCCGCCTCGGCAGTCGGCATGCGACGGAGCGGGGTGAGGGTTACGCGGCCGAAACGAGCGCGCAGGAGCCGCCAAGACTCGCGGATGTCGGATGCGCGGCGTTGGGAGAGGCCGACACCTCGCAGGGGCATGGCCAGCTCGTCGACCGGCGTCTCGGGTATCCGGTCGTGGCAGGGGAACTTCAGTCGGAACGCGCGGAACGCCGCGTCGCAGGCAGGCGTGGTCGTGCGCGTGCTGAGCATGAAGTAGAGCAGTTCGTCCAGTAAGCGGGGGCGCTGCGGGGTGTGGTACGGGCCATAGTGCTCGAGCAGCAGACGTTCGACCGTCTCGGGCGGTGCACACAGACGCTTGAGAGGTCTACAGTTTACTGTTGTCATGGCGTAAAAAGTAGCCTTTTACTCACAGGGGCGCAACAGAAAGTTGGCGAATCTTGAAAACTTTGCATGCCCCCTTTTGGAGATCCAAGAAATCGAGTATAATTACTGTTTTAAAATGATGTAATTCCAAAGGATTTCGATGAAACACGCATACGCAGTGATTCTGGCAGGCGGTAGTGGCGAGCGTTTCTGGCCGCTGAGCACCAAGGCCCGCCCTAAGCAGTTCATTTCCCTTTTTGGTGGGCGTCCGCTTCTGTCTCTCGCAGTCGAGCGGTTGCACGGGCTGATTCCGCCTGACCGCATTTTCATCATCACCGCCGAAAAGTTGGTGGAAAGCACAGCTGCGGCGGCTTGGAACGTGCCACACGCCAACATCATCGGCGAGCCGTGCAAACGCGATACGGCACCAGCCATCGCGGTGGCTTGCGGTCTGGTGCAGCAGCACGATCCGGAGGGGGTCGTGTGTATCTTGACGGCCGACCAGCTCATGAGCGATGTCGAGACGTTCCGCCTGACGCTTTCCGATTCCATCAAAGTTGCCCAGCGGGACGAAGTGATCGTGACGATGGGCATTCAGCCGACCTATCCCGCAACCGGTTTCGGCTACATCGATGCGGGTGATGCGCTGGAGACGCGCACCGTGACGCGCTTCAACAAGGCGAAGCGTTTCGTTGAAAAACCCGACGCCTACACGGCCGCGCGCTACGTGGAGAGCGGTCATTATTGCTGGAATGCTGGCATGTTCATCTGGAGCACCGGCACCATGCGCAAAGCCCTTGCCGCGCATGCGCCTGATCTGGCAGAGCTTTGCGACTTTGTGGCGGAATGCGATTCGCCCGAAGCGCTGCATACGGCGTTGCGCCGGATTTATCCGTCTCTGCGTTCGATCTCTATCGACTACGCGGTTATGGAGCATGCGAACAACATCGTCATGGCGCGCGGCGCATTCGGCTGGGACGACGTGGGGTCGTGGCCGTCTCTGGCCGGACACTTCTCTGCGGACCTCGATGGCAACGTGGTTGTTGGCTCCTGCGAACAGATGGAATCGCAGAACAACATCGTCGTGTCGGAGAACCGGCTGACCGCGCTCATCGGCGTGAGCGGGCTGGTTGTGGTGCATTCGGAGAACGCCACGCTGATCTGTCCCAAAGATCGGTCCGAAGAGGTGAAGAAGTTGCTCCGCCGCATCGCCGCCCGTCCCGACGGCGAAAAGTACGTGTAGTCCCACTGCGCTATACGGATAAACGCGCAACTCCCAAGCATACAGCTGCGAATCGCTTCTTTGACTTGCGGGTTAAGGGTTGGGCGTTGAACGTTCCGATCCTTTCCGGTCGAATCAGGTTCTTTTATGTCCACGGACTCCGACATCCCTACGCGCCGCTTCAAGTTGACCGTGGCTTACGACGGCACGGCTTACGCTGGCTGGCAGGTGCAGCCGCGCCATGTCAGCGTGCAGCAGGTCATCGAGGAGACGCTTGCTTCGATCGTCGGGCATCCCGTGAAAGTACACGGCAGCGGACGCACGGATCAGGGCGTGCACGCGCGCGGTCAGGTGGCGCACGTCGACCTGGCGTGCCGTTTGAGTGCGATGTCGGTTTGTCGCGCGCTCAATGGGCGACTGCCGCAGGACATCCGCATTCTCAAGGCATCTCTGGCTCGCCCGGACTTTCATGCGCGCCGTTCGGCGGAGGGCAAGGAGTACCGCTATTTCGTCTGGAACGACGCCATGGTGCTGCCCGATAAACGGCTCTATACGGCGCACGCCTACCGTCCTCTCAGTGTCACAGCGATGCGGGCGGCGGCGCAGCTCTTTGTGGGGCGGCACGATTTCGCCTCGTTCACCGCTAACCCGCAGCGCGAGGTGGCTAGCACCGTGCGGACGATCTACGGTTTCAAGGTGAGCAAGCGCGGCAAGGAGATCGTCTTCAGCGTGAGCGGGGAAGGTTTTCTCTACAAGATGGTGCGCAGCATGGTGGGCTTTCTCCTGCGTGTGGGCGAGGGTGCGGAAAAGCCGGAAGCCGTGAGCGAGCTGCTGGCGTCGTGTGCGCCGCGCAAGGCGCGCGTGCCGTCCGCTGCCGCGCAGGGGCTGTTCCTGTGGCGGGTGTGGTATGAGAAGAAGTAGGAGTTGGAATTTAGGATTTTGGAGTTGGTCTTGATACAGTGCGCCGAACATGGGGGGACGAATGAAACGGATTATGGGGATGGTGGGCGTTTGGGTGGCCTGTGTGGCATGCGCGCAGGAGCGGTGGACATACGAGAAGCCGTATGTGTGGGCGCGCGACGCGAAGAAAGTCGCGCTGGCTATGGATGGGTCGGCTTTTAAGGTCACGCACACGGGCAAGCAGGACTGGAGCCTGGCCGGTTTTCCGCGCATTGCGGTGAAGGCGGGCGATATTTTCGAAATCAACTGCAAGGTCAAGCTATCGGCTCCCGATGGGGCTGAGGCGAATGCCTGCGTGGTTCTGCGAGACGAAAAGGGCAATGCGCTGGAGTGGTCATATGGCGGCGCGACGGCCAAGGCGCCGTGCGACTGGACGGCGCTGAAATCGCGTTTCATCGTGCCGAGGGGTGTGGCGAGCATCGAGCCGCGGCTCATCGGTGAGACGGCCGTTAACGTGTGGGCAGACGGCTACACGGTGACGCGGACGGGGACGGTTCTGGATCGGGGAGGCTCCAGTTTGCCTGAGGCTTTCAAAATCGCACGCGAGAGCCTTTCCTTGAGCGGGGACCTCAAGGCGGGCCTGTTGGAGGTCACCGACGCACGCACAGGGCGAGTTTGGCATTGGGATCTGTTCGCGCTGGGCTGGATGGTTCTGAAATCCGAGCCGCCGGTGCCGCTGGACGGCATCACGCTGACCCTGCTCAATCCTGAGACGGCGCGCGAGGTGCGCGCGACGTTGACGCTCTGCGGCCAGTCCGAACTGAGCGTCACCGTCAACGCCGAAGGTCCGTTGCCTAAGCCGCTGGACTTTCCGCCGCCCTTTGAGACGCGCAAAGGCGACCGCCTGATCGTGCCGATGAACGAGGGCATGAGCTATCCGGTGGACGAGGAGCACCAGGGGCTTTACCGCATGATCGCCTATGGCGGGCACGGCATCGGCATGGGATTTTTCGGCGTGACCGAGGATGCGACGGGCTCGGGCTGGATGTGCGTCCTGGAAACTTCGAACGATGCGGCGATGAACGCGCGCAAAGGGCCGAACGGCTTGTGGCAGGCCGGGCCATCATGGGATGCCTCCATGGGGCAGTTCGGGTATGCGCGCACGGCGCGTTACGTGTTCTTCGACAAGGGAGGGCATGTGGCCATGTGCAAACGTTACCGCGAGCATGCGAAAAAGGTCGGGCTTTACAAGCCTTTCTCCGAAAAGGTCAAGCGCAACCCGAACATCGACCTGCTGATCGGCGCCGCGAACATCTGGCGCATGGGCGGCGGCAAGAACGATCCGGCGGGGCTGGTCAAGGAGATGCAGAGCCTCGGCATGCAGCGCATCCTCTGGAGCGCGGGCGGCTCGGCCGGGCAAATCAAGGCGCTGCGGGCGATCCCCGATGTTTTGGTGGGACGCTACGACATCTATCAGGACATCATGGATCCGGCCAACTTCGACAAGATCCGCTACAAGCACGGCGACTGGGTGACCGAGGCGTTCCCGCAGGACATCAACTGGGCCGGGCCCAACGGGCAGTGGCGGCACGGCTGGGGGATCGAGAAAAAAGGGGGCGAGGGCATGCTCTCCTGTGCGGTGATCTGCGACTCCAAGGCGGTGCCCTATGCGCGCAAACGCATCTCCGAAGAGCTGAAGGCTAAGCCATACACCGCGCGCTTCATTGACACCACCGTGGCCGCGCCGTGGTTCGAGTGCTACCATCCCGACCATCCGATGACGCGCACGCAGAGCCGGCAGTACAAGATGGAGCTGCTGAGCCTGATCGGCGAGCTTGGCTTGGTGTGCGGCAGCGAGACGGGGCACGAGGCTTCGGTGCCGTTCTGTGACTACTTCGAGGGCATGCTCAGCGTCGGCCCGTACCGCGTGCCGGACTCGGGTCGCAACACGCTGAAAATTTGGGATGAGGTTCCTGCCACGCTCGCCCGGTATCAGGTGGGAGAGGCCTACCGCCTGCCGCTGTGGGAGCTGGTGTATCACGACTGTGTGGTGGCGCAGTGGTATTGGGGCGACTACAACAACAAGCTGCCGAAGGTCTGGCGCAAGCGCGACCTGTTCAACGCGCTCTACGGCACGCCGCCGATGTATCTTTTCGACGGGAAGCAGTGGGACGAAAAGAAAGGCCAGTTCGCGGCGAGCTACAAGGTGGCCGAGCCGGTCTCGCGTGCGACGGGCTACTCCGAGATGACCGACTTCCGGGTGCTGACGCCCGACCGCCATGTGCAACAGTCCGTTTTCGCCAACGGCGTTACGGTGACCGTGAACTTCGGCGAGGTACCCTACGCGACGGCTGAAGGCAAGACCATCCAGCCGCTGGATCTGCTCGTCAGCGGGATGTGAGCGGTTTCGGATGCTAGTCTTGGACACCCGTTTGAGGCTCAGTTATTCTCGATGTGGACGTCATCGCAATAGGGCGTTTCGATTCGCGGGGCGGCGGGTTTCCACTGCGGATAGGCCTCGGTCTTTTCCAGCTTGTTGCTGGCGAAGGTCAGGCCTTGAACGCCGTACATGCTGAGTAGCGCCGGATGAAAGTAGCGGATGGTGTTGCCGGTGATGCGGATGTTCTTGTTGTAGCGGCTCTCGGCGCGGAAGGCGGGGTCGATGCCGGCGCCGACTTCGATCAGCGCGTGGCCCCAGACGCCGTAGTTGCAGTTGTCGAAGAGGTTGCTGCGGATCACGCAATCGCTCACGCCGGCCTGCTCGTACCAGAAGCGCGCGTCGCCTTCAAAGAGGATCGCTGAGCCTGCGGTGTGGAAGGTGTTGTTCTCCACGACGGTCGGTCCGCGCGAGTTGAGCAGGATGCCGCGGGCGCGGTTGCCGCGGATGGTGCAACCACGGATGGCGAGCGCCGCGTAGTCGTCGATGGCGGCGAGCGCATCGCCGATCGCCACCGTGTCCGGCAGCGGCTCTTTGAAGGTGAGCCGCGTGTACTCCTTGTTCAGCCGCTCCATCTGCTTAACAACCGGGTAGGCGTAAGTCGTCAGTGCGGGGCCTTTGACCAGCTCTAGCTTCTGGCCTTTGCGGATGAAGTCGAAACCGTACTGCTGAGGATGTACGAGCTTGACGTCGACGATGGCTGGGGCCACGCGGTTGACGATCCGCACATAGATGCCGTGGACGTTGGTGGCGTCATCCTTCTGCAATTCAAAGAGGCAGTCTTCGAGCACGACCTTGCCGCCGCAGTTCACAAAGTGCGTGGCATCGGCCGTGATGCTCACGATGCGGTTCTTGCCGGGAGGGGGGGTGACCTTCACGCGGCGCACGAAGAGGTCGTGGCTGCGCTGGCCGATGACGCCCATGCCGCCGCAGTGGTAGAGAGACACGTCTTCAACCGTCACGTCGCTGCTGTCGGTAATTGTGATTCCGCACACCTGCCGGTGGCTAGGCCCGAAGACGAAAAGGTTTCCCGGCGTTCCCTTCAGGTTCTCGCGCAGGACGCGGACCTGGCGGTTGCCGAGATCTTCGGCGCGAATTTCGGTGCCGATCCAATAGTCGCGCGCCTGATAGGCGGTCTCGCGCTTCACAGGATCGAATTCGAGCATGGCGCTGACCGGATAGAGCGTGCGCTCCTTGCCGGGCTTGCCGTCGTGAAACTTGAGCAGACCGTTCTCAACTGAGTAGGGGTATTCTATTGGTATTTCAACGTCGGCGTGTGTGTTTGTCACGCACAGGATTTTGGCTTCACTGTGGAAGGTGCGAACGTAGTCGACCGTGAAACGGCGCAGCACGATGGCACTGGAATTGTCGACGGTGAAAGGCGAGAGAAAGCCGTGAAAGAGAAAGTCCGAGCCTTGCCCGTCGATTTCGAAGCCATTCATTCCCTCGAGAGGAAAAGCGATGCGTTTCAAACCTTCGTCGTTGTTGCTGATGAACTGGTAGCGCTCGAAGGCCGTGTCGGGATAAAAGTCGTAGCGCCCCTTGGGAAACACGAGTTTGCTCGCGCCCTGCTTCTTGGCCTGCGTCAGCGCGGTGCGGACCGCGAGTGTGTCGTCCTTGTCATCGTTGGGAAATGCGCCGAAAAGAGAGACGTCGATCACGCCGCCGGCACACGCGACGGTGGCAAATAAGGCGGTAATCAAGCTGAGCCGTGTTCTGTGCATCGTGAATTCCCTTCAGAGTTGAGCCTTGGACGTCGGATGGTGAGCGTTCGGTTCTGGAAACAGAAAATCCAGAAAACGTTTGGCGACCGCCTCACCTTCGGGCGGCGAGATGGCCATGTCGGGGCTGACTTCAATCACCGTCATGCGGCGCGAGGCGTGATCGATCAGGAAGTCGATGCCCGCGAGCGGCAGGCCGAGTTCCCTCACGATGCGCTGTGCGACCTTGAGCGCGCGGGAGGGGACCGAGTCGGTGACCACATCGACGGAGCCGCCCGTATGGTAGTTGTTGGTGAGCCGCACGCGTACGTGTTCTCCGGGCGCGGGGATCTCGTCGGCTGTGCGGCCGAGTTCTTTGAGGTTGTGGCGTGTTTCCACGTTCCACGGAATCGTGTTGCTGGGATCTGTTTTGCGGCGCACGGCGTTGCGGCTTGCGACCAGTTGGCGGATCGTGTGGACGCCGTCACCGGTGACGCACGCAGGGTTGCGCCGGATGGCGGCTGCGAGTTCTCCGCCCACGAGGATCACGCGCAGGTCGTCGCCGGGGACGGTCTCCTCAAGGATCACGTCGGGCTCGTATCGCCGCGCAAAACGCACGGCGGCGTGTAGGTCTTCGACGGTGCGCACGCCCATGGAGATCCCGCGTCCACCCCACTGCATGCAGGGTTTGACGACCAGTGGCGCGTGGTCACGAAGGAAGCCGAACGCGTCATCCAGGTCAGTGTCGTCGTACGCGAGCTGCTCGGGGACGGAGATTCGGCGGCTGGCGAGCCAGGTGTGGCAGGCGCGCTTGTTGTTGACTAGGTGGTAGGTCGCTGCGCCGACTCTGTCAGTGAGTGCATTGAAACAGCGCACGGTTTCGCCTCCCCTGCTGAGGTCGAAGATCGGCAGGTCCGGGTCAGGGTTGATCAGGGTGACACGGATGCCGCGGCGCAACGCTTCGTCGGTCAATGTGGTCGTATAGGGTGTCAGACGCGCCATGCATAGTACCTAGGGTATAAAGAACCAAGACGCAAAAAAGCACCGAGAATAAAGAAGAGTGAACATTCTATACGCTTGGTGCTTTTGTGGTCAACCGACGCGTCGGCCGTTCTGCGGACTCAATAGTCCTTGTCGTCGGGTTGCTCGATGGTCTTGATCAAGCGGTTGACGAGATCGGTGGATGAAATGCCCTCCGAATCGGCGGCGAAGTTCACGAGGATGCGGTGACGGAGCACAGGCACTGCGGCCTTGATCACATCGGCGCAACTCACGTGGATGCGGCCCTCGAGCACTGCGCGGGCCTTGGCTGCGAGCACAAGGAACTGCCCTGCACGCGGGCCTGCCCCGTTTGAGACGTACTTCTTAATGAAGTCCGGGCTCTTCTCGTCATGCGGGCGCGTGGAGCGCACCAGGCGAACCGCGTACTTGATGACATGGTCGGATACGGGGATTTTGCGAACGACAGCCTGAAGTTGGAGCAGCTCCTCCTTGGTGATGACCTTCTGGGGAGTCTCGCCCTTGGCGACAGTGGTCGCCTTGACGACGGTCTCTTCCTCGTCCTCTTTCGGATAGTCGACCCAGAGGTTGAACATGAAGCGGTCCTGCTGTGCTTCGGGCAGCGGGTAGGTGCCTTCCTGTTCGATGGGGTTCTGAGTGGCGAGCACGAAGAAGGGCGCGTCAAGCTTGTAGGTCTGGTTACCGACCGTGACGCACTTTTCCTGCATGGCCTCAAGCAGCGAGGCTTGGGTCTTGGGCGGCGTGCGGTTGATTTCGTCCGCAAGCAGCATGTTGGTGAAGATCGGCCCCTTGATGAAGCGGAAGCTCTTCTTGTCAGTCACCGGATCATGCTCAAGGATTTCTGTTCCGGTGATGTCGGTGGGCATCAGGTCGGGCGTGAACTGCACACGCTTGAACTCCATATCCAGCACCTTCGCGATGGTGGAGCAAAGGGTTGTTTTGGCCATGCCGGGGAGGCCGACCAACAGGCCGTGGCCGCCCGCGATGATGACCATCATGACTTGATCGATGATGTCGACCTGGCCGATGATGACTTTGGCAACCTCGGTGCGGATCTTGTCGGAGCGGACCGACATGGCTTTGACGAGCTTGAGGTCCTCCTCAGAGGCGCCTTGCACCTTCAGATTGTGCTTCGGCTTCTTCTCCACCGCCTTGTCGGGCTCCTGTGCTTGAGCGGGCTCTTGCGCGACTTCGGCAATCGGAGCCTCGCTGGCAGCCTCGTCGACGAACAGGAGCACGACCTGATCGCCAAGCAGGATCTGTGAACCGTTGGACAATATCGCTTGGCTGATCGGCTGCCCGTTGACGCTGGTGCCATTCGAGCTGCCGAGGTCTTCGATCACCCACCCTTGTTCAGTGGTGGCGATCTGGGCATGGTGTCCGGAAATCGAATCGGCGGGAATGCAGATGGTACAGTCTTCGCTTCTGCCGATCAGGTAGGCTTGGGAACTTGCGAGTTCGGTCAGCAACTGATCGCCGTCAGGTTGTTGGATGAATAGTTTGGCCATGTGTTTTTTGTCCTTTTGTGAAGAAGACTTTGAGGGGAAGGCCCTGTGCCTTGCCCGAACGAGGTCAGGGTTTCTTTGGAGCGGGAGCGGGGGTGTTGGGTGTGGGGTCGGCGGTGAGCTTAACCGCGCCGATGTCTTTAACAGCGGTTGACACGCGGATGCCTTGCAGCGCCTTGCAGAAATAGTCCGGGAGGACACCCTTCACATCGGGCGGGCCGACTTCTTGTCGGGTGATTTCGCGCGTTTTCTTCATGTCCCACTGGATGCCGAGGCTCTTTGTTCCGACGCTCTCCATGAGGCACAGTTTAATGCTGCGAATCTGGATGTTCTTCATCACCTCCGCGCTCTGGAGCGTAACGGGCAGGGTGCGGACCTCCTGCTCGATGACGCGGGCCTTGCCGTAAGAGCCGGTCTGGCCTTCCATGCGGTGCTGGTTCTTGAGGTTGAAAAAGGGATTCGACTCGGTGATTTTGGCCTTGATGGCCTGTTTGTCGGCATCGGTGAGCGTGTTGTCTTCACGGCTGAGCAGCAACCCCTCGTAGAAACAGTTCTCGCACAGCACGAAGAGGTCATATTTGCCGGGAGGCAGGCCGTTGAAAGAAAACGCGTTGTCGTTGCCAAGCGCCGCGAGGTAGACCTGATTGGTCATATCCTTGTTCACGTTCCGGGCGTTCTTGGCTGAGGTGCCGCCGTCGACGTCTTCCATCGACGACAGATTGGGGAATTTTTGCGGCATCGCAAGGACGCCGAGCACTTCCGACGGGTTGTCGGCAATGGTGCCTTTTATCCCTCCGCTGGCGTTGGGGTCTGTCTTGGAGTACAGAGTCACGCTGACATGCGTTTTGCTGTACGGCGACATGTTGCCGGGGTTGATTTTAACGCCGGCAAAGACGGCGGAGGCTGCAACGGTCGCAAGTGCGAGTGCTGCGATGGAATTTCTGCCTGACTGGGTCATGGTGCCAGCACCCCTTTCATTTCCGCTTCGTACGGGTGGCCGGGGAAGCGTTTAAGGAAATCCTCAGCAACTTCTTTGATACGGCGTTTATCGTTAATTTTCTGGAGGCAGTCGATCTCCAGTTTCATGGCGTCGGCGAGCTGGGCGCTCATGGTGACCCCTTTGCGGAAGGTGGACAAGGTGTTAATGGCGCGGCGATAGTCCTCGACGTGGATGTAGACCTTGGCCTCTGCGAGCGGAAATTCGCCTGAGAGTTTGGACTGCGGCGATTCGTTTTCCCAGTCGGAGAGTTTTTGGAAGGCTTCGGGCACGGCATCTTGAGCGAGGAAGGTTGTGATAGTCGCAAACATCGACGCATCGTGAACCGTGTAGATTTTCCAGTCATCCACTTTCGCCAGAGAGCTGAGACTCTGCAGTTTGGGCTTTCGCGCGGCAGCCTTGTCGACTGCATTGGTGCCCTCGAGCTTTTTGCTTTTGCGCGCGCCGACATAGGTGAGACGGCCTCCGGCCATGCCAACCTTGTTGCGGCTGCGGTAGCGCTCTTGAGCGTCTTTGTAGAACTTCGTCGCCGCATCGACGTTGCCTAGCGCGCGCTCGACATCGCCTTGGCGCAGCGCGGCCACTTGGGTTTGGTCGGGTGCTATGGCCATCTCTTTCAAGAAGGCGACCTCACGTTTGGCGGACGCCGGGTCATTCACGTCGAAAAGATACGCGCACACGCGCTCGTCTTTCCAGCGGAACTTGCGGGCGCTGTTCTTTTCGTTGGCCTCAAGCTTGGTGATCCAATCGAGCAGCACCTTGTCGTTGCGCTGCAAACGAATGGTTTCGATGAACCGATCTTCCAGCGCCCAGCGCTGGTCGGCAGGGATCTTCTGCAGGGTTTCGAATCCGCGGGTGAAGATTTCGTAGAGAATGGGGCCTGCACGGTAAGGCTCCAAAAGTTCAACGAGAATATTCCAGTAGTCGGGCATCCAATCGGCGCACGGGTTGGCGGGCGGGGGGACGGCGCGGAGCATGTTGTAGAGCGCTTTGCGAACGTTGAGCCGATCGCCTTGTTTGTCGAGCGACAGCTCCGTGGGTGTCCAAGGGCAGAAGAGGCGGGCCGAAGTCCGCGCGACGCCTGCCGCGTTGGAGACGGCGAGGGTCACTGGGTACGCCATTTGGTCATGGTCGCCGGAAACCAGCCACTCGATGATGGGCTCATTGATGCGTTTGTTCTTGCCGAACTCCCAGGTGACGGCGACTTTATCGTTGGCAGAAACACCGGTGTAGGCAAGGGTGAACAGCGTGAGAGGCTGTTCGCCGGTCCAGAAATATCCGTTGGGCTCGCTGGTGCCCCGGATGCCGGCGCCGACGCGCCCGTCCTTGAACACGATTCCGGCGATGGAGCCCGAGCCCGACTTGGCGAAGTCGTTGACCAGCTCTGGGACAGGGCCGTCGGTGACGCCTTTGCGGCGCCAAGTCAATTGGGCTTCCTGCTTGCCGTGCTCCTCAAAGTGATAGTAGTCGATGCGGTGCAAGCCCTCGGCGAGATCCACCGAGGCGCCATGCTGACCTTTCGCGCCACCGTCACGCGTGTGGATGCCGGGCCAGCTGACGATCATTTTGCCGTCGATCCAGAACTCTGAACCCTCATCCGAAACCGTAGCGAAGTAGATGTTTTCTCGCTTCTTCAGGAAAATCGCGCCCACGAACCAGGAAGAGAAGTCATCGTCGGGTCCATAGGGGTTGACCATCGATCCAATGCACATCCACGTGCCGAAAGAGGCTCCTTTCGCAGGCGGGTATTCATGGGCCATTCGTTTGGCTTCATCGAGGCCCGCGTTGCCATTCTTGACGTAGTAGATGACGCTGGGAAAAAGGCGTGTGCTCGATTTGGTCGGCGCGGTAGCTGAGCCCGTGATATAGATGTGAACGGTGCTGCCTGCATCGGGTTGGGCGAAGAGCACGCCCAGCGCATCATGGGGGTTGTGTCCGACGATCACATATTCGACCGGTTTGCCGTTGTCATCGCGCACGTCGGGGATCGGAAACTTGCCGGGGAGCATGCCGCCGTCCGGTATTTTCACGAACACGCCGAGTTCCTTGTGTTCGGGCAGGCTGTCCACGCGAACATCCACGCGCAGGGTCGCTCCGGGGACGGCCCAGGCGGCGGCGTCTTCGGACCGGGCGAACCCAGCCGCCAAGGTGCAGAGAGAGAAGAACAGTGTTATGCGTTTTTTCATCATGTGTCCGTGCGGAAAATCGTCCACCGAGGCGTCATTTCATTTCGCCGATGGCTTTGAAGTAATCGGAGACCATATCGCGGTACTCGGCTGGGGCTTCGTCAGGCGAGGCGGCCACTGTTTCGTCTCCCGCCTCAGTGTTGCTGGTTGCGCCCATGTCGCTGCTGCTGATGCCGTTTTCAAGGGACGTAAAGGTCGTTGAGAGGGCTTGCAGCGCCTTTTTGTGCAACTCGGCGATCATGGCGGGCGAGGCGCTCTGCTTCTGAAGGATGTCGATCTGTTTGCTGAAAGCGATATACTTCTTGAGATCGTACGTCCGCAGGTTGTTGAGCTGGGCCTGGGCGTAAACGGCTTCGGCGTTGCGGGTCAACTGGGCGCGGGTGTTTTCGGCTTTGGATTCTTGGATTTTCGAATCGCGGCGGGTGGCGCCTTCGCCTCCCTCCATGCCTTTGTCCTGCGAGTAGCCTGAGTTTTTACCGCCGCCCGTGGCCACGGCGTCGGAGTGGCCTTCCTCCTCGACGTCGCCCGACTGGTTGGAATCTTGGGTGCGGCGCTTGTCGAGATTCTTGTCGCCTTCGTTGACTTTGCCTGAACGTGCCATGACTTCGCCGTCTGACATGCCTTGTCGCCCGACCTGTGAGCGGCCGTCTTGATCCTTGTGGTCGGGCCGGTCATTGCCGGATTTGCCTGAGGCGTTGTAGTCTACGAATTCGCCTTCTGAAATGCCCCAGCCCGAGTCAGGGTTCGCATCGCCTTGGTTGGTCACCGAATCGTCGGCCTTCTTCTGCTCCTCCTCTTGCTCCAGCAGGTCGCCGACGATGTCCTGAAGCTCTTCCGGCATGGTGACTTGGCCGATCGGCGCCTTCATCTCCTCTTTGTCGATGTTTTCCGTGTTCCGCTTGACGTTGTCGGACTGGGCGACAAGAAACATTTCCATCTCGTCGGCTTTCTGCCCGGTCTTTGTCAGAAGGTCGAGCAGGAAATCCTCTTTTTGAAGCCCCGTCTCGACAACGGCATTCGTGCCGGAGCCCGCCTCTTGCTTCATCTCTTCGTACGTTTGGAAGGTGTCGGTGACCAGTTCGTTGACCGAGTCGAGCTCGGGCAGGGACTGGAGGTCGGTCGCGGTTTTCAGCATGGCTTGGGCCATGTTAGCCTTGAGCTCGGCGATCTCTTGGAGCAGGTCTTCGTCGAGCTTTTCGGTCTTGTCGCCCTGGCTGCCAGTCTCACGAAGCGCCTCCACGACGCGCGTCTGGAGCTCCTCCATCTTCTTAACGGACTGACGGGCGTCTTTGATCACTGCGAGCGCTTCTTCGGTCTTCTCTTTGGTGTCGGTCTCTCTCCACTCCTTGAGGAAGTCCATCAGCGCGGCGATACCGTTCGTGACGCTGTGCTGCGGCTGGACCGAGTCGGAGAATTTCGCCGAATCCATCACCTCGGCGATGTTGACCATCACGGGATGGAGTTTAAGTTCGACGGCTTTATCCGCAATTTTCGCCATCAGCTTCCCAAACTCTTCATCGTCGCGGACCTGTTTGGTTTCTGAGCGGCAAAAGCCGATCATGGCCTCCATGTCCTGCGCGAGATTGTCCTGGCGGTCGATGATGGCTTCAGGCAGCTTCGCATTGCTCTGCGCGGTTTTAACGGTCACGTTGAGGTTGGCGACCTGTCCTTTGCGGATGCCTTCCAGCATCGCGAGCACACCGGCGGCGGCCTGTGAGACGCCGCCCTTGTTCATGGCGTCATCGGCTTGCGAGAGCAGCCGCAGCACCGTCGTCTGCGCCTCGACAGCGAGCTTGGCGTTCTCCGAGCGGGCGTCAGGTGCGCCCGTGGACATGCGGGTGAGCCGAACGACGGCTTCGGGGAGCGGGCCTTGGATAGCCTTGCCCAGCGCGACACGGGCTGTGCCGACGGCGGCGTCCTTGGTCTTGAGCAGCGTTGCGGCGTAGGTGCGGATCTCTGTCTGTTTGTCGGTCACCTCTTTCCACGGCTGTTCGTCGAAGGTCGGCAGACCGGCCTGCAGGCGGGTGGTGGCGCCCAAGGCGGCACGCTGACGCGCCACGAGTTCGCCGATGCTCTTGTGCGCTTCGGCGCGCTGCTGGTTCTCAGTTTTGATCTGCGATGTGGAGTTGGTCATCTCGAACAGGATCAGCGGGCTGACTGTCCGGTTCGGATCGCCTACGGTGTTGTTGTCGAAGGCGACGATGCGCAAAGCCGAACTGGCTGCGATGTCTTCAATCGCACCGACCCACTTCTCCATGATGGACCTCTGTCCCTTCATGTCCCACTCTTTCAGCACTTCGCCTTCAGCCGTGGGCTTGGCTCCCTTGGGGACGCGCTCGAGGCGAACTTTGCTGAGGCCATATTCGTCGGCGGCCTCGAATTGGACAATCGGAATGGCGTTGGGAGGCAGCACCGCCTTGCCCGCTGAGGGGGACACCATCCGGATCGAGGGCGAGCGATCCTCCACGAGCTGGTAGCGCACAGGGATGCGCATGTTGAGCCCCAAAGAATCCTTGGCGATTACCTGGAAGAGCCCGCCCTCGTCGATCACGGCTGAGCCGGACCAGCTTTTCTTGTCGGGGGCGGCTGTGAGTGAGAAATCGGACTTCTCGAGCTGGACCGAGGAGGAGAGCACTTCCCGGTTACAGAGGGCCTGAAACGTGACCTCGGAGTGAACGGGAATCGTAAAGGAGTTCGTCAGCGCGTCGAACGTGCGAGGGGCAAGGTGGGTGTAGCCGGGTGGCGTCACCTTGATTTGCAGAGAGGTCAGGGCGAGCGGAGGCACGGTGTTCACTGTGTATTTGTCCGTAGGATAAGCGTCACCGACCTTGAACCGGTAGTCGAGCGAGGTGGCGATTTTAGAAACGCGGTAGACAAACTCCTCCTCTGCGCCGCTGGCTTTGAACTGCCCGACGCGGATGGTGGAGCGCTTGTCGTCAGCCGGATAGAGATCCAGATCGATGAACTGCCCTGCGCGCCCGGTGGCTTTGACGGTGAGGTTGATGCCGTCTCCTTGGACGATGGTTTTGTTCTCTGGCTGCACGGCGAGCACGACGGCGAAGGTGGGCGGAGCGAGACGCGAAAAGGGATTGGCCACGCGCTGCATGGCGATTGTCCATGCGTTGCCGAGCAAGAAAGCGGGAACGATGAGCGCGAGCAAAGCGGCTGCGACGGCACCGGCGCCGCGTTTGCGCAACTTCTTGTTCTTGATTTCACGGAGCGGCAGGGCCTCAAAGCCAGGCACGCCTTCGCTGAGATAAGTCTTAAGCCAGGAGGACTGGGAGGACTCGTCTGAGAACAGGACGTGGTTGATGAGGTGGTTGTCGAGTTGCGGGAACTTTTTCTCCAAAAAGGCCGCCACGGCGGCAGGCGACCGCTTGTGGTTGACGAGCTTGATAAGCCAAACCGCAGCTGCAACGATGAGAACAATCAGCGCGACGGACAAAGCGATGCGTCCGTAGAAGCGGGGGCGCAGCCACACGTCAAGGGCGGTCAGAGCCACCCACGCAGTCAAGAGAACGGCGACCGCGAAGATCAGATGCTCAAACGCGTGCCACCGGTTGATCTTGCCGTTGATCTGATGAAGGTTGTGATCTAAGTTTGACATGGTGGCCTCCGTTGAAACAGGAAACTCGAAGCTTGAAACGGGAGAAGAAATGCTGTCACTTTTTCTTCTCGGTCTGCTTGACCGGCTTCGGGCCGCTGATCGGCGTGAACTTTTTCTGATCGCTCGTGCTGCTGTTCCAAGTCTTGCCGTCAAAGCCTTTGGTCGCGCCAGCCCCTGTGAGCTTCACTTCGTCGGCAAGGCCACACTCTTCGATCTTAACATCGTCCACATAGAGGTATCCCGCGTTGCACGTATCCACGCCTGTGGCATCGATGGCGAGTATCTTGAGCATCAGCCATTCGCAGTTCTCGAGATGGCCTTGTTGTTCTTGCGAGCGGCCCGGCGTGGGGATCACGCGTTCGACGCGCTTCCATTGGGTAGGCACATTCGCGAAAGGACCGGTCTCCGCGTTGTCGAAATAGATCGGCTGGAAGCGGACCTCCTCGCGCAGGTCGGCGAAAGAGGGGTTGTTGCTTTTCACTGCCTTGGGGTGCCAGCGGTAGGCGATGGCATAAACCCGGCTGGAGGGGCCTTTGCCACCCTTGGTGCCGATCGAGCGTGCGGAGAGCGAGATCTTGTATTTCTTCTTTGGGTCGAAACGGATGGGGTTCGTGTAGATCTGTACGCCTTGGTTGATGCACACGTCATGGACGGTGGCGTCAAGCTGCAGCACGTGGGGACGATTGGAGACCTTGTCCGCGACCACTGAGACATAGGTGTGATTCTTCATGTAGTGCTTGTTGTTGTCAAACACGTAGGTCCAGTAATTCAGCGGATCGGCGGGGTCGTCGAAATGGCCGTTTTTGACGAGGTTGACCGACTCTTTTCCAGCAGGCTCGGTCCAACCCGACGAGCACCACAGCAGGGCTGCAACGATGAAACACGATCTGGTCAAGCGCATGATGACTCCTTCCTGTAAGAAAACGTTTCTCATGCCATGTTCTTTAATTTTCTGGTGACCCATTCTATCGCTAATAGGCCGATTAAACAAGAGAGGACGAAAATGTTCTGCCAGAGCGAGTGGTATTCAAGCTTCCGATCACGCCGCTCGTTGACGCGCAAATCCTGAAGGGCATTGTCGAGCTCTTCTGCCGTGCCATAGCGGCCGCCGCTGGAGCGGGCGAGAGCCTTGAGCACCTTCTCGTTGATCGGCTTGAGCACCATTTCCTGAGAGGTGGAGCGCACGGTGAACAGGCAGGGCCCCGAAACCACTTTCTTGCCGTCAATCTCAACCGCCGCGACGGCCTTGTAGTTGCCGGGGTCAGACGGCGCGAACTCAGCCACGTAGCCAGGAATCTCAGCGCCGCCCGAAGCTTGGATCGTGCGGCTGGCCATCGAGAGCGGGATCACGCGGTCCGACGGGGTTGTGATTTCGCAGGTCACTTTCCAGTTCTTGCGCGTTTCGGCGGCTGGGATGACGAGGCGGCTCTGCAGGATGGCGGGGTCGCCGACTGCGATCGTGCCTGCGTCGGTGAAAAGTTCAAGGTGGTACTTGTCGAGGTCAGTTTCCGAGGGCGACATCCACTGGATGATCTGGCGCCAGAATTTCGGATAGGGTTTTTCGTCGCCGGGCTGCATGACCCAGCGCCAGAGCGAGTCTGTCAGAACGGCCAGCACCTTGCCTTGTCCGTAGACCCGCGACACGAGAACGGGCTGCCGTCCGTTGTCGGTCTGGGCGTCGACCAGCGTGAAGGCTCCGCCGGACAGAGTGGCTCCCGTGAAGACGGAAAGGATGGGCGGCAGCTCGGTCGGCAGATCCGCATTGTTGGCGAGGGCCGGGTGGGCGCGGCCTTCCGCTGTCCAGGCCACGCTGAATTTGCCTTCCAGCGCAGCCGAGCCGGCGCGGGTGAAAGGCAGAAGTTTGCTGAGCTCGGTCTTGCTGATGCCCTTGTCGCCCCACAGTTTCTGGCCGCCGAGGAGGATGAGGCTGCCGCCTTTCTCAACAAACTCCAGGATGGTGCGGCAGTGTTCCGGAAGGATCGCTTCAGAGTCGAAATCGCCCAAGATGATGATCTTGTTGAGGCGGAGCTGGTCCGGCGTGAGGTCGAAAGTTAGCCCCTGCCGGTCACCGTAGGCGACCCACTCCTTGGTTCCCGAGACCTTGCGGTTGGGGATCTGGAAGAACGCAAGCGGGGTGATGTCTTTGTTGGCAAAGAGCGCGCGGGCGAGATGCTTGCTTTCGAAGCGAGGCGTGTCTTCGAGGAACAGCACGCGGTTCTTGGCATCCAAAACATCGACAGCCACGATCATTTCGTTGTCGTTGGTCTGAACTTCGTCGGGCAGCACCGGAATGCGCACCGTGTAGTTCTCGGTGGCGACCTCGGGGTGGGACAGCTTGAATTGGACGTCGCGGCTGCCGCCTTCAGGGGGGAGCTGGACGGCGATCTTCTCCACTTCCTTGCCCCCCTTGAGCAAGATCACGGGGAAGGCCTCGCCTTTGCCGCCTTGGCCGGCGATCGTCACCGACATCGAGGTGTCCCAGCCGACGATGGCGCGGCGCGGGGTATCCACGTTTTCGACCCGCATATCGGGTTTGTCGTCAGGCAGGCCCGGCTTCTCGAGCTGGGCAACATAGAGCGGCGCAGGCCAGCCCGTCTCTGACCAGGTGTCCTTTTTCTCTCGCGTGTCGATCGCGTCTGTCAGAACCAGCACGCCCGCGATCTCCTGTCCGCGCAGGCGGTCGAAGAGGCGGTTCAGGCTGAGGTTCAGATGCGAGGATTTCCCTTCCGGTTTCAGCGTGTGAGCCTGCTCGAAAGGGAGGGGCGCGTCCAAGTCGGAATGAAAAGGATAGACTTCGACCATACACTTGGCGCGGATCGTTTTGGCCCACGAGCGGTCGAGCATGGCCATGGCGGACTCCCAGCGCGTTCGCCCGGCGGTCGCGTCGGCGGTCTGCGACATGGAGCCTGAAATGTCGAGCAGAACGATGAAGCGGGGTTTGACGATCTCCGTGATGGCGCTTTTCTTGCCCGGAAGCAGCAGCACCCAGAAGAGGCACAGTAGAAAGAGTATGCGCAGCCCGGCCAGGGTGAAGCCGGTTGCGTTGCGCGGGAGGTAACGCCACACGGCGTAGACCACGGCTGCAAACGAGACCAGCAGCGCCAGCAGCAGCATGGCGATGGGGACGCTGTGTTCAAATGTCCATTCGGCGGTAGGCATAAGAGAGAGGTTCAGGGTTCGGAGTTCAGTGGGGGCAGACCTGCGAGCCTGCCCTTTTTTATGAGGTGACGACCTTTCCGGCGAGGTCGACCTTCAGTTTTTCGGTTGCGCCGGTCTGGGTCCGGAGGGTGCGGTTGGAGAACCACCATTCTAGGAGCGCCAGAAGCAGGGCGATCCAAAGGAAAATTTCAGCAAGAGAACGGCCGTTACGGAACTCGTCGATCAGGCGGGTCAGCTCCTCGGGATCTTTGGCCGTGAGCAGACGTTTGAAGCCGGTCCACTGGGATAGTTCATCGGGGGTCACGGGGGCGAGTTGCGACTCGAAACGGTCGGTGTTGACAGCCATCACGGGTTCGGGCTGGCCGGACGGTTTGGTGCGCGTGTAGATGCCGGGCTCAGACAGATTCTCGATAACGAAGGTGCGATTGCCGCCGTCCTTGATGGACAGCTGGGCTCCGGAGGGTGAGGCGATCGCGTCGTCCTCGCGGTAGTTGGGGACCGCCTCGTTCACCGGGATGTTGGCGCCCATGGCCAGATGCGGAGGCTGAACCGAAGCGCCCGCGCCTTGGCGGATGAGCTGATGGACGACTGGCAGGAAGAAGGCGGTGAGCGGGAAGGTGCTCCAATCGCGATTGGCTGCAATTCCGAACATGAAGACCCGGCCGCGCCCGACCGCTCGGCCCAGCATGAACGGCACGTTGTCGCCGGCGGTCACAAGCACGGCGGCTGACTCTTCGAGCGCGCCGAAGGTCAGCACGCGCTTAAGCGCCACGGTGGGAACTGTGCCGGGGGGAAGCGACAGGTTGAAATTGACCACCTGATCCTTCTGGTTCGGGATGCGCTTGAGCGCGCGGGCGGCCTGGTCGACAGGGATGTCCAAGCTTCCCTTGGGCTGCGCGGGAAGAATCTTCATCTGCGCGTAGGCGGACGTGTCTGCGCGGTCACCGGGGAAGATGATCACAACACCGCCGGTCTTGGCGTACTCCTCGACGCGAATGACGGCCTGGCCGGAGAGCGGGAAGACGTCGCACAAGAAAACGGCCTGGTAATCGCGCAAGTCGAGGCTCTCGAGTTCGGACGCGTCGATCTGTTTGATGCTCTCGTCGGCGGCGCCGGGTGCGAGAGCGGCCTTGAGGTAGCGCGTGGCCTCTTGCGGACCGACGATGAGCGCGGGCAACTGCTTGCGGACTCGGAGAAGGAACAGGAAAGAGTCGTCCTCTGGCAACGCGTCTTGGGGCGTCGTGATCTTGGCGATGTGGATGCCGGGCTCGAGGCTGCCGACGGCGAATTCGATTGACGACTCCGCGTTCGGCTCGGACGTGATGCCGCGGCGCCCCCGTTCTTCGCCGTCAATCTCCAGACCGACGCTGATGGGTTTGGAAGGCCCGGTATGCGCAACGCGGACACTGAGGCGCGCGCTCTGTCCGGCCAGCAGAAGAGTGGGGGAGACTTTGACGTCCGACGGGCAGGCGTTGTCCGGCTGTGAAGCTCCGGCTAGCAGGGTGAAAAACGAAATCTTGTCGCGCTGCTCGCGGGAGATAGCGACTTTCTTGTCAGTCGTCTTGTCGGTTTTCTGCTCGTCCTGTTTCGCGGCGTCTCGGAAGCCCTGCCATGGGACGGCCTGTCCGTCGGTCATGATGTAGACTTCCCGTTCGCGCCGACCGTCTTGCTGCTCGAGCGTGCGAAGTGCGAGGCCAATCGTTTCGTCCAGCTTCGAAGTGCCGGGCTGACACGAAAGCGAGCGGATGGCCTGAATCACGGTCGCATGTTCGGTGGTCGGTTTTTCGATGACGGGGATGGGCGAGTCGGCTGCGACATAAACGCAGACGCGATCATCAGGCAAGAGTCCGCCGACGACGCCGGCTGCCGCATCTTTGCAGATGTCCCAGACTTTGCCCCGGTCCATCTCGTAGTTCATGCTATAGGAGGCGTCGAGGATGATTGCGACATCGCGGCGGGTGCGGGTCAGCCACGAGGCGCCGGTCGTGGAGCGCAAAACCGGGATGGCGAAGGCAAATCCGATGACGAGCAGCAGCAGGGTGCGGAGCAGCCAAAGCAGGAAATTCTCAAAGCGGATGCGGCTGGAGGACCGCTTTTGGGCAGCCTTCAGGAAGCGCAGCGTCGGGAAGGGGGTGACCACGGTCTTGCGCCGCTGGAACATGTGCAACATCAGCGGGATCGCCGCTGCGGTCAGCGCCCACAGAAAAGCTGGATTTGCAAAAACTAACATGGGGAAAGGTTGTAAGGGTTCAGGGTGCGGGGTTCGGAAGCGGAGGGCTTCGTTCTTCCGGGTTTTCTGAACCCCGAATCCCGAGCTCTCGGCACTCTTCTGTTAGCGTGACATGCGTTTGCGCTCCTCAAGGTAGGCGCGAACAAACGTGTCCACGGGTTCATCGGTCTTCACAAGACGGTAGTCCACCTTCATCTCGGAGCACGATTTGCGGTAGTCTTCGATGAAAGTGCCCATCAGGTCTTTGTACTCTTTGGCCATGGAGCGCGGGTCGGCGATCATGCGATCACCCGTCTCCAGGTCCTCGAACTCGGCGCCGCGCTTGATATCGAGGGAGAGCTCCACCGGATCCAATGTGTGGAACACGATCACGTCGTGCAGGTTCTTGCGGAAGTGGGCGATGGCCTTAATAATCTCGGGCTGGTCGTCGAGCAGGTCGGAGATGATGACCACCATGGCGCGGCGGTTGATCGTCTCGGCGATCTGGTGCATCACGTCCGCGCCTGCCGTGCCTTTGGCGGGCTTGTAGCCCTGGAGGATCTTGAGCGCGTTGTTGAGTTCGTTGAACGAGTTCTTGCAAGGGAGGGCGGCATCCATCTTTTCGCCGTAGATGTACATGCCGACCGCGTCGCGCGCTTTGAGCACGACATAGCCAATGGCGGCGGCCAGCGTGCAGGCGTAATTGAACTTCGTCTTATGCTGGCCCGAGGAGTAATTCATGGAGCCGCTGCGGTCCACCAGGAGGTAGACGCGGAGGTTGGTCTCGTCCTGATAGCGGCGGATGTAGTATTTGTCGGTCCGGCCCAGCACTTTCCAGTCGACGCGCTTGAGGTCGTCGCCGGGCATGTACGCCCGGTGGTCGGCGAACTCTGTGCTGGCGCCTTTCTGGGCGCTGCGGTGGCGGCCTGCGAGCGTGCCTTCAACCACGTAGCGTGAGTTGAGGGCAAGGCGGTTCAGCTTGGCCATTTGTGCGGGGTTGAGATAGGCCCCGATTCCTTCATCGCTCATCAGCGGCTCCTTGCGGGCGTCGCGACGACCCAGAAATCGCATTCGCTATCGATCATCAGAGCGTACCGGTTATCTGAATCCATCTTCAGGAACCGTATGCCGTTAATCAGTCCGCTCTCGGTTGCGACTCCGCGCTGCGTGCCGCTTTCGGTGACCGTCTCGAACTCCACGCTCAGTGGGGTGAGCGTTTTGCGCGCGATGATCGAGGCGCTCTTCCGTCCATACGCGTCGAACGGCACTGCCTTGAGCTTGGTCAGTTTGTTTCCGACGTTCTTGCTATAGAGCGTGAACCGCTGGTTCTTCAGTTTGCTGAGCTTGCTGAACTCTTCGGTCTTGTAGACCCAAGGGTCGCCGAACCGGTCCGCTTTGGGGGGCGCTTTGTCCTTGGGCAGATTCAGCAGGGGTGAGAGGCTGGCTGGGTATTCGACGTTGTCGGCGTAGTAGGTCTTGAGCGCCTTCTCGGTCTGCGCGCAGTCGATCCGCGTGAGCCAGCGGCGGGCCATGATGTCGGCATAGCGAGCTACCGGCTTAGCGGCCTTGTCTGTGGAAAGTGCGCTTTCGAAGATGCGCACGGCGTCGGCCTGGTTCCCCGATGCGAGCAGATGCCAGGCCGCAAGCGTTTTGACGGCGGGCAAAAACTCCCCGAGAGTGGAGGACTTGTCCATGACGCTCTGGCAGGCTTCGATGACCGCCTTGTGGTCCTGCATCGCCCGCACATGAACTCCCCAGACTTTCATGAACGCGTCTTCTTGGGGCGAAGCGGCAAGAAGCGAAAGGTCGGCGACGAGAATGGACGCGAAGAGGACGATGCAACGTTTTAGCGAGAGAGCGGGCATTGGACTTTGAATTCAGGGTTCGGGGTTCTGATCTGTCTTGTGGGTTGAGGGAGAGGTCAGGCCGGGGTTGGTCTTAACCTGAACCCCGGATCTTGAGCCCTGTTTTCTGTTACCGCGTGCTCGAGTACATCAGGATGTTGACGCCCAGCTTGAGCGCGTCGTCTTCGAGATAACTGTTGCAATATTTGTTGGGCGAAAGCTCCCAGGCGCCGGCCATGCCGATCGGGCTGTAGATGACGGCCGTATTGCCTTCGGTTTCGAGCGTCAGGATCTGAGGCGCGATGGCGGGCGCGTTGTTGTAGGCCTTGGCCAGCGCCGGCGTGATCTTCATGCTCGAGATGTCGTTGGGCATCCGGAACAGTGGATGGCCGGTGCGGAGCGCATTGAAAGAGACGCCCGGCAGAACCCGCGCCATGGTCTCGCGGAACGAGACGTCAAACGCTTTGCGTCCGCAGCAGGCTTCTGCGATGAGAAGCCCGCCGTGGCTGAGGTAATTGCGCAGCGCGGTCACTTCCTCCGGCTTGAGCGTGAACGACTCGTGCCCGGTCAGGTAGATCACCGGCGAGTCGAGGAGTTTGGGGTCGGTCAGGCGGATCTCCTTGGTGCTAAATTTCACAGGCACGCCCGTCTTGATATTGTACTGGGAGAGCAGCACCGAAAGGCCGACATGACGGGTCTTCCACTCGCCGTCGTAAATGATCTGGGCGATGTTCATCGAACCGGCGGCCGAGACCTGCTTGGCATCCTCGAACTTGGTTTTCTTGATGTTCTCTTGCGCCCAGTTGCGCATGGCGCTGGCATAGCTGAGGATATTCATGCCCAGTTGCTGGGCGGACTCGGGCTCATAGGCTATGATGTTCTCGTCCTCGAGCGGATCCCAGCCAACTTCCATGCCGAAACGCGAGACGATCGCCACCGTGCGGCAATCGATGGTGACGCCGTCGAGCCAAGGCTCGTTGCCGTTGTAGAGCGCACGAACGCCGGCGCGGTAGTTCACCTTGTCGAGGCTGTAGTAAGCATGGAAGATCGGATGATCGGGGCTCAGGCGGCGGACGGGGGCCTCGGGGAAGACCTCGTTCAAAACCTTGATGGCGGAATCGTAGAACGGCTTGGAGCCCATGCCTGCGTTGAGGATGATCGTGCCGCCGCGCAACAGGTATTCACGCAGTTTTTTCTTTTCGTCGGCGGTCATGCTCCAGTGGTAATGGCCGGAGCGGTAAAGAATGGGGTTCTGGTCGGGGTCGGTGTCGATCTCAGCGAAGGACTTGGCTTCGTAGTCGTAATCGACTTCAGCCATGCCCTTGAGCGACTTCAGCAAGTTGTTCAAATCGTTCGGCCGCGCGTTCCAGTCCTGCTCGCCGTACTGAGAGGTGAGCTTGGTGAACATGGTGGGCGGTTTGGGTGGGTTTTTCTTTTCCGAGCGCGAGGCTGGTGTGGCCGGCGGCGGCGGATAGGGAATCAGGGTCTCACCACCTGCCATGTTGGCCGGCGGCGGCGGAGTCTCTTTGCGGGGCGGCGGCGGTATAAAGCCCGATTCGTCGGACCCGTCACCGTCAAAGATGTGTCCGCCACAGGCTGTGAGTGCGGTGAATAGCGCCAGAACGGAAATAAAAGCCGCTCGAGAATAAACCGTCATGTTTTTTTGCATACCTAATCTCCAACCACAGATTAAACTCCAAATAGACATTAGGAATTATCAGATACCGCTTGTTGAAAGTCAAGGGCGATCAAAAAAAAGCGGGGAGCCCGCTTTCGAGCGCATCGGCTGCGTGTGGTGCATGTGCGTGTACGGGAGGGCCGTTTCTTCATGTCTGGGGCGGGGCGCTTTCGCTCCCCCAATGACAGCGCCCAGTCGCAGATGCGCACGCCGCGCCCCCGTGCCATTCAGCAACACGGAGTGAGCGCAATCTTGGGCCCCAGGAACCGTCCGTCTGAGCGTGTCGCTCAGGAAGAGGGGCGCCTCAGGCGCGCACGTGGCGGCGGAAGGCGTCGACGGAGAAGTCCGCCAGATCGGAGAGCACCCAGTCAGCGGCGGACAGATCCTGGGGGTGGGCGTCGTCACGGGACAGCGCGACACACCACATGCCGGCCGCCTTTGCCGCGGACACGCCCGCGAAGGAGTCTTCGAACACGAGGCACTCCGTCGGTGCGACGCCGAGGCGCTCGGCACCCAGAAGAAAACCCGCGGGAGAGGGTTTCCCCGGCGCGTAGTCCTCTGCCCCGAGCACGAAGCGCACCGCCTGGACCGCGCCGAGCAGCCGCACCGCCTCCTCCACGTCAGCCCGCGGTGACCCCGAAACGATGATCACGGGGTGCTGCCGCGACAGCGACTTGAGCAGCGCGGCGGAAGAGTGGATGATGACGCCGTCGCCCTGTTCGCGCAGCCGCAGGTAGTGGGCGCGGAGAGCCTCTGCCATGGCGGGAGAGGAGGTGTTCGACATCGCCGGAAACCGCGAGGTGATGTCGCGGTAGATGTCGATCCATGAACGGCCGAACACCATGTGCAGCACCGTCTCTTTGGGGCACTCGCAGCGGTGCTCCGCCAGATAGGCGCTCATGGCCCCGGCCCACAGCAGCTCGGTGTCGACCAGCGTTCCGTCGAGGTCAAAGATGAAGGCGCCGATGGTCATGACGCAGCTTGGCAGCACTTCTTGAATTTCTTGCCGCTGCCGCACGGGCAGGGATCGTTGCGGCCGACTTTGGGCTGATCGCGGCGCACGGGGTCCGGCCCGAAGATCTTGCCGTCGATGAAGCGCCACTCGCCGTCGAGCTTGGCGAATTCGGCGCGCTCGTGATGGTCGAAGTTAGTGTCGTTGACGGCGTAGTGAGCGATGAACTCGACGACCGCGTTCTCGTCCTTCTCGCCGCCGCCCTCTTCGGACACGATCTCGATGCCGGTCCACTTGGCCGATTCCGCCCACTTGCGGCTGCTCTCGGCGTCGAACTCCTTGCGAACTTTGGGCCCCGAGGTTTTGTACAGATAGTCCACTGAACCCATGGCATAGGCGCAGTAACGCGAGCGCATCAGCGCCTTGGCGGTCTTGGGCTTCACGCGCTCGAGCAGGTAGGGTTCACAGCACGACTCAAAAGAAAGGCCGCTTCCACAGGGGCAAAGATCGCTCATGTATCAAAATCCTCCGGTCACAGGGTACCGCGCTCTGACGTGTCCGTCTGCGGCGCAAAATGCAGTTAATGTACAGCAAGACTCTCCGTATCGCAATGCAGAAAAGCGGGTGTTTACAACACGAAACGGTTGACGCCCCAATAGATCGCGTGGTTGATGGCCAGAGCGTAAAGCGAGGCGAAGAAATCGTCGGTCACGATGCCGACTCCGCCGTGCAGTTCTTGCAGCTGCCGCGCGGGTGGCGGCTTGATGATGTCGCACACGCGTGCGACCACGAAACAGACGGGGACCAGCCACAGGTGCTGAAGCAGCGGCAGGCCGATGACACAGAGGGGGAAGAGCATCCACTCGTCCGCGCAGATGCGGCCGTCGTCCTTCTTTTTCAAGACCCGCTCGGCCACGTCGCAAAAGGGAACCGCCAGCAGCGTCATGCCGAGGCCGCCGAGGATCTGCAAGGGGATCTGCTGTTGCGTCATCCACAGTGCGAGCAGCACGCCGGGCAGCGAGCCGACCGTGCCTGGCGCGACCGGGGTGATCAGGCCGAGGCCGAAACCGGTGGCAATGAAAACCGAGGCTTTCTGCCAGAAGGTAGCGCCGGGAAGTGTGGGCATTCTCATGATCCTAACCAGGTTGGTCCGGTGTTGAAACGTTCAACGCGCAAGTGAAGAGCCGTCGCAGTCATGGAGCGCTCTCAAAACGCATGCTCAGAGGTACTTGGCGGCGGCGGCGGCCAGCAGGCTGCGTTCGCTGTGGCGCAGCGTGACGTGGCCATGCAGCGGCAGCTCCTTCATGCGCTCGGCTGCGTAAATGAGCCCGTTGCTGGAGGCGTCCAGATAGGGGTTGTCGATCTGGTACGGATCGCCGGTGAGGATGACCTTCGCGCCCTCTCCTGCGCGGCTGATGACGGTCTTGACCTCGTGAGGCGTCAGGTTCTGTGCCTCGTCGATGATGATGAACTGCTTGGAGATGGAGCGCCCGCGGATGTAGGTGAGCGCCTCCAGTTCGAGCGTGCCGTTGTCGAGCAGCTGCGAGATGCGCTCTTGCGGCGTCAGCAGCTTCGGCACTTTCTTGGCGCCGGCTGGCGGCTGGTCGGGCTGGTGCTTGCGGAGGATGTACTCGAGGTTGTCGAAAATGGGCTCCATCCAGTGCGAAAGCTTCTCCTCTTTGTCGCCGGGCAGATAGCCGATGTCCTTGCCCAGCGGCACGATCGGACGCGAGACCAAAATGCGGTCATAGAGGTGCTCGTGCTGCACGAGGTGCAGCCCCGCCGCGATGGCGAGCAGCGTCTTGCCGGTGCCAGCCTGGCCGACCAACGTCACGATGCTGACCGTGGGGTCCATCAGCAGTTCCAGCGCCATGCGCTGCTCGACGTTGCGGGACTGGATGCCGTACACCGAGTCGATGGACAGGTTGATCTCCGCGAGGGTCTTGTCGGGGAAGACGCGGGCGATGGCCTTCATCTCCGGATTCTCGGCTGCGCTCAGCTCAAGAAACATGTTGGGGTACGCGTTGCCGGGAACCGACGACAGGACCTGGCCTTGGTAGAGCCGTTCGATGAACTCTTGAGGAACGACCTCCTCCGCGTAACCGCTGTACAGCTCGTCGAAGTTGACCTTCTCGTGTTCGAAATCCTCGGCTTCGAGATCGAGGGCGTTGGCTTTGACGCGCACGTTGATGTCCATGGAGACGATGATCACGCGTTCGCCCTGGCGCCCGAGGTAGTAGGCCAGGCGGATCAGTTCGTTGTCCGGCGTGTCTTCTTCCAGCCCAGCCTTCTCGATCGCCGGTGTGACCAGCACGCGCAGCGTGCCGCCTTTGGCGAGCGTCACCCCTTTGGAGAGCTTGCCGTCCTGGCGGTGCGCGTCGAGTTTGCGGATGGTCTCGCGGGCGTTGCGACCCAGTTCCGAACTTTGCGTCTTGAACTTGTCCAGCTCTTCCAGAACGGCCATCGGCAACACGACGTGGTTGTCGTCGAAAACGTCCAGCGCCACAGGGGAGTGCAGGAGGACGTTGGTGTCGAGAACAAAGGTTTTGGCGTTGGGGCGTTTGGCGCGGCGGGCTGCGGCTTTAGGGGGCATAGTCGTCTGCTTCACTGTTAGGTGGGATGAAGGCGGGAAGCGCCACCACGCGCCAGCCTGGCACCTGGCGGCAGCAACCCGTTGAGCCGGCTTCATTCGGCTCCAACCAGTTAACGGAGGCAGTATACACCTTTTCCTGAGGTTTACAAACCCCCAAATGAGCGCGGACGGCCAGGCGTCGACCGTCCTTCACGGACGGCCTCGCTCCGGTGAATAAGCTGGCGTTAACCTGGCCTTTTATGATAAATAAAACCGCCATTGTGAGAAAACCGATAAAAGGATCACCATGAAATTATTCACCACGCAAAACGGAAAGAACCTGTTCGTCACCTTCGCCTTGGTGACTACCCTGTTCCTGCTCTGGGGCTTCTGTAACGGCATGATCGACATCCTGAACAAGCACTTCCAGAACACGCTGCACATCACGAAAGCGCAGTCGGGCCTCGTGCAGTTCGCCAACTACATCGGTTACTTCTTGATGGCGATCCCGGCGGGCCTTCTGGCCAAGCGTTTCGGCTACAAGGGCGGCATCATCATCGGCCTCCTCCTGATCGCCACTGGCGCGTTTTGGTTCATCCCTGCGACGAGGATCGGCACCTACTGGGCGTTTCTCACAGGCCTCTTCATCCTCGCCACGGGCATGACCTGCCTCGAGACCATCGCCAATCCTTACGCTACGGTGCTTGGCCCGCCTGAATCCGGTGCCACGCGCATCAACATCGCGCAGACTTTCAACGGCGTCGGCTGGATCCTCGGCCCGATCATCGGCGGCCACTTCGTTTTCGGCTCGGGCGGCGAAGGCGCCGCCGCGAACAATGCCGGTCTCTACATTCCGTACATGGGCGTGGCTGTCGCGGTGACGATCCTGATCATCGTCTTCGTGTTCGCCTACGTGCCCGATCTGCACAACGAGGAAGAGGTCAAGGCCGAGGCCGTGGGCAAGGCCGTCAAGCCGCTCTGGCAGCGCCACCACTTCGTGCTGGGCGTGCTCGCGCAGTTCCTCTACGTTGCGGCTCAGACCGGCATCTTCAGCTTCTTCATCAACTACCTCGTCGAGAACGTGCACGGCATGACCGACAGCACGGCGAAGAACTGGCTCGGCATGGGCGGCTTCGGCCTGTTCATGGGCGGCCGCGCCTGCGGCAGTTTCGTCGTCGGGCTGACCAAGCCGCAGAAGGCGCTCACCGTCTACGCCTCGATCTGCTTTGTGCTCTGTCTGCTGGCGATGGGCGGGTTCGGCATGATCGGCGTCGTCGCGCTGTTCGGCACGTTCTTCTTCATGTCCATCATGTTCCCGACCATCTTCGCACTCGGCATCCGCGGACTCGGCGAGCACACCAAGCTCGCGTCCTCGCTGATCGTGATGTCCATCGTCGGCGGCGCGATCGCCCCGCCGTTCATGGGCTGGATCGCCGACCACAGCTCGATGAAGGTTGGCTTCCTCGTTCCGACGATCTGCTTCGTCTTCATCGCCCTCTACGGCATGATCTGGAAGAAGTTGGAGAGCAAGGATGCGGACGGCGAAAGCTCGGACGAGCCGATCCTCATCCGCCCGATGCACTGAGCCTTCGGGCGAAAACATCGAAGTTAACGGAGCTCGGAAAGCGGGCTCAGATCAACTCGCCGGGGCGTTGGCAGAAGGGCCGCACCTCGGCGATCTCTTTTGCGTCGCAGGCCAGCATGACCAGCCGGTCGATGCCGAGGGCGATGCCCCCGCACGGCGGCAGGCCCTGTTCGAGGGCCGTCAGAAACGGCTCGTCGAGCGGGTAGACCTCTTTGCCCAGACGGCGCCGCGCCTCGGCGGACTCCAAGAAGCGGTCGCGCTGAGCGGCCGGGTCGCAGAGCTCGGTGTAGGCGTTGGCAAGCTCGAGTCCGCCGACATAGACCTCCCAGCGCTCGGCCACGGCCGGATCGTGCGGCTTGAGCCGGGCAAGGGCCGCGGCGGGCGCGGGGTAGTCGGTCAGCACGCATGGCCTGTCCTGCGGCAGCGCCGGCTCAACTTTCGATACGAGGTCGGAATCGAAGCGGTCGGGGTCCCAGTCGCTGACCGGATCCCACTGGGCCCACGTGCGGAACGCATCGCGCACGGTCAGGCAGTGCCAGGGACGTGTGAGGTCGATGCGCCGACCGCGATACGTGAAGGTCCCCGACCCGGTGACCGTCTGGAAAACGCGGGAGAAGATCGCCTCGGTGTCGCGCAGGATGTCGGTGTTGTCGGCCCCGGCGCGGTACCACTCCAGCAGCGTGAACTCGGGGTTGTGGCGGCTGCCGCATTCGCCCGCGCGGAAGCAGGGACCGATCTGGAAGAGACGCGTGCAGCCCGCCGCCATCAGCCGCTTCATGTGCAGCTCCGGCGAGGTGCGCAGCCAAGCACGTCCCGAGGCGGGCGCATCGATGTGCGTCTCCAGCGCGGGCGCGGGAATGCGCACCGGCGTCTCCACCTCGGTGAAGGCTTCGGCATAGAAAAAGTCGCGCACCGCGCGCAAGACGCGGCTGCGGGTTTCGAGATTGGCGAGGTTCATCTCAATACATCTTCTCGTACTCGCCCTTGCCGATCCGCTTCAGCTTCTTGAAGCCGGCGGCTTTGGCCCGGTCGTCGAGTTTGGTTTTCGAGCGGCCGATGGCTGGCGCGGTGATGCATTTCGAAATGGGCGCGCCGCACTTCGGGCAGACCTCTAGCCGCGCGTCGTGGATGGACTGAACGGTCTCGAACCCGTTTGCACAGTAGGGGCAGCTTTTCTCGGAGTCGGCGGCTTGGTAATCGTAAACAGGCATGCTGGCTTCTTTTCAGTTGCTGCGGGAGTCAACCCACATGAAAAATCAGTTCACAAGAATCATCGTGCCTTTGATGTAGCTCAAAGTCAGCGCCTTGTTGCCGTAGTTGAAGACGGGGATGGGGGCTTTTTCGCCGGTCACCGTCCAGTGTGTCGCGGCCGGCATGTTCAGCGCGCCGCCCCAGGTGAGCATCGAGCGGCCCTGCGCATTCGGGGTTGCGGCGCCGTTGACGGCCAGGTTCGCCGTGGCGGGCAGGTTGAGGTTGCCGGTCACATGCACGCGGCTGTACACGCCGCTCAGCATGTTGAAGAACAGCGTGCTGCCCGCGTCCAGCGTGAGGTCGCCGCTGATGGTCAGCAGGCCGGGTGCGTTGGTGGTGCCGCCGCTGATGACCGCGCCGCTGGCAATGCGCACGGCGCCGGTGACCGTGCCTGCGCCCGCCAGCGTCTGGCTGTTCGTGATCACGAAGGGGGAAGAGCGGCCGAGGCTCACGTCCAGCGTGGCGTTGGCCTGCACCAGAATCAGGCTGCTGGCGAGCTTCGATACGCCGTTGCTGAGCGCGAGCGTGCCGGACTCGACCACGGTGGGCCCGGTATATAAGAGGGACCCGCCGAGGGTCACCGTGCCGGTGTCGCGCTTGGCGAGGCCGCCGTTGCCCGTGAAGGTGCCTTGCACGGCCATGGTGCGCGCCACGTTGTCTTTGTCGACGGGGCTCACGCCGAACACCGTGCCGCTGTCGCCGTAGCCGATGTCGTTGGTCAGGTTCGCGCCGAAACCGAAGGCCGTATTCATGTTGTAGGGATGCAGCGTGCCGCCCGCCAGGTTGAGTTCGTTCGTGCCGGCTGACCGTCGGACCGCGTTGACGTAGATGTCGCCGCCCGCCACATAGACCAGGCCCGTGGACCCGGCGTCGCGGGCGAGCACCAGTTCGTTCGTGCCCTTCAGTACGCCGCCGGTCATCTCCAGACGCCCGAGCGTGCCGGGGTCGCGTCCGACCTCGATGCATTCGTTTACGCGCCCATTAGCAAGCGCTTCGACCTCGCCGCCGCTGATTTTGGCGTAAGCGCTGCCGTATGCGCCGAGGACGAAACGGGTCCCCACGAGAATCTTGCCGCCGGACATCGAGAATGTGGCGTTCGCCCCCTTCGCGGTCGGCGCGTTCGCGCCGTAAGCGATGAAGCATTCGCCGCCCGCGTACATTTGTCCGCCGGTGATCACAACAGTTCCCGTGGTGCTCAAAATGCTGCCTGCCGTGAACCCGGTGTTGCTGACGGTGCCGCCGTTCATGACGAACGTGCCCGCGCTGTTCGATGAGACGCCCAACGTGATCGCGCCGTTCACGCTGAGCAGACCGCCGTCGACCTCGCAGCGGCCGGTCGAGTTGGATGCGTTGCCCATGTTCAGGCCGCTCGCCGTGACGAACAGGCCGTTGCTGACGATCAGCGTGCCCGAACTCACATAGGCGTTGCCGACGACTGTTGCGTAGTTGCTGACAACGCCGCCGTTCTGCACAAACGTTCCGTAGCTGAAAGGGACCGTGCCGAGGTAGAACGTGCGACTTGTTCCGTTCAGGAGACCGTTGCCCACGTAGCAGCGTCCCAGCGCGTTGCTGAAGTTGCCAAGAAAGAGGTTCGCGTTGACGGCTGAGAGGGTGAGCGAACCGCCCAACAGGTTGAGGTCGGCAACGCAGTTGGAGACTGCGCCGACCTGGATGGTCTTTTCAAAAAAGGAGTTGCCGCCGCTTTGCTCGAAGCGCGCGTAGCTCCCATCCATCGTGCCCAATACGGTGTTTCCCTTGTTGGTGAACACACCGTCAGTCATGGTGAAATAGCCCTTGGAGGGCGCATCCCGTCCACCGAGCCGCATCGCGTCGTTGCCGTTCTGGAGCGACAAGAGTCCGCCACGCAAATTATAGAAGCCGGTGGCATATACGTTGACCGGCATGCTGATCATGCCGCCGCCGCCGATGATGACGTTGCCGCCGACTTGTTCGACGACGCCGGTGATGCCGGCGGTACTATTGCCGGTATGACCGATTTCCACAGTGCCTGACAGGTTCAGGAAGCCGGAGCGAACGCGCAGGATGTTCCGGCATATTTTGCCGCTGCCGTTTTGCACGTCGCGCCCGATGGCCAGGGCTGTCAGGTTGACCGTGCTGTCGACGATGTCGAACAAGCTGGTCGCCGAGGAGCCGTGCAAATACGAGGTGAAGGTGGCATTGAAGGTCGAATTGCTGACCAAGACGCTGCCGTTGTAGACACGGAAAGCGGCGGTGGAGGTGTAGTTGCCGCTGTTGATGATGTCGAGATAACCGGGATTGTTGACGTTGTCTGTGCCGACGAGCTGGATGCCGGTCGCATTCACATAGCCGCCGTCGACGACTACGTGTCCGGGCGTGGTGGGGCCCGTGCCGTTCTGGGAGACGTTGAGCAGGACCGTCGGCAGGTATCCGCCGGGGCCGACGCGGAGGGTGCCGCGCGTGTTGCCGTTCAGTTGGACGTTGGCGAAGCGGTTGGTGTCGGTGAGCGCTGCGCTGGTGAGGTTCACCGTGGTGCCGTTGGCGATCGTGGCGGTGTCGGTGTTCGTCGGGGCGGTGGAGGTGACACCGTTGGTGGTCCAGACGCCTGCGTCGGCCCAATTGGCGCCGTCGGCGCCGTTCCAGATACGCTCCACGGCCTGCAGGGAGCAGGACCCCACAAAAACGATTCCACACACAACACAGCAGATTTTCATTCGAAAACTCCCTTTTCAGTAGAGACAACGTACACCAGCGGGCCATTCTCCGTCAACCGGATTTGCGTCGGAATCTGGCGAATTTGATTGCCAAGGCAGGTTGTTTTACCCTAGATTTTGTCAGCGATTTTTAAAACACATTAAGGAATCGCTCTATGTGCGGAATAGTAGGTTATATCGGCCAGCGCAGCGCGTGTGACATTCTGATCAATGGACTGCGCCGCCTTGAATATAGAGGGTACGACTCTGCAGGCGTCGCTTTGCAGACGGACGATGGGCTGGTCATCGTCAAACAGACGGGCAAAGTCGCCCTGCTTGAGAAGCATTTGAGCGACACGGTGCCTGCGGCGATTCGCGAATCGGCGCATGTGGGCATCGCGCACACGCGCTGGGCGACGCACGGCCTCCCGACCGAGATCAACGCCCATCCCCATGTCGCCGACGGCGGTCAGCTTGCGCTGGTTCACAACGGCATCATTGAGAATTACGCCACGCTGCGGCGGCAGCTGGAGGCCCGCGGGTGCGTGTTCGTTTCGCAGACCGACACCGAAGTCCTAGCGCACCTGGTCAGCACCTTCGACACGGGCGATCTGCTTTCGGCGGTTTCGCAGGCCTTGAAGCGGGTGGAGGGCACGTACGGCATCGCCGTGGTCTCGATGCGGCACCCCGGACAAATCGTGGTGGCGCGCAAGGGGAGCCCGCTGGTGATCGGCATCGGCAACGGTGAGACGATCATCGCCAGCGACGTCTCGGCGATCGTGGCGCACACGCGGCAGGTGGTCTATCTGCAGGACGGCGATGTGGCGCTGGTGACGGCCGAGGGTCCGCAGATCTTCACGCTCGACAACACGTCGGTCGACCGCGCGGTGTCCAAGGTGGAGTGGGAGGTCGGGGCCGCGGAGAAGAGCGGGTACGCGCACTTCATGCTGAAGGAGATTTTCGAACAGCCGACGGCCCTGCAGAACACGATCCGGGGCCGCCTGGATCTGTCGCTGGGAACGGCCGTCCTTTCCGGCCTCAGCCTCTCGCCGCGCGAACTGGCCGCGATCCGGCGACTGGTGGTTGTGGCCTGCGGCACCTCGCTGCACGCGGGCATGGTGGGCAAATATCTTTTCGAGGGGTTGGCGGATCTGCCGACCTCACCCGAGCAGGCGGCCGAGTTCCGGTACTGCAATCCGATTCTGGGGCCCGACGATCTGGTGATTGCGATCAGCCAGTCCGGTGAGACGGCGGACACGCTGGCGGCCGTGCGCGAGAGCATCCAGAAGGGAGCGCTCGTGGCGGGACTCTGCAACGTGGTCGGCTCCACGATCGCGCGCGAAGCGGGCCGGGGCGTCTACCTGCACGCGGGGCCTGAGATCGGCGTGGCGTCCACCAAGGCGTTCACCGCGCAAGTCACGGTGCTGCTGATGATGGCGCTCAAACTCGGGCGGTGCCGCCGGTTTTCCCGCGAGGCGGGGCGGGCTTTCTGCGAAGAGATCCAAAGCATTCCCAAGATGATGGAGGCGGTGTTGGCGCAGAATGACGCGATCGCGAAGATCGCGGAAAAGTATGCGCGTGTGAACAACGCGTTCTTCATCGGGCGCGGCATCCTTTATCCGACAGCGTTGGAAGGGGCGTTGAAGCTCAAGGAGATCAGCTACATCCACGCCGAGGGGTATCAGGCGGCCGAGCTCAAGCATGGCCCGATCGCGCTGCTGGACGAGAACATGCCTGTGATCGCGCTGCTCAACGACATTCCCGGCAAGGAGAAGACGCTGGGGAACGTTCAGGAGTGCCGCGCGCGGCGTGCGCCGGTGATCGGCATCGTGACAGAGGGTGATCACGAGGCCGAGCAGACGGTGTGCGATGCGATCCGCCTGCCGCGCACGAGCGCGTACACCGCGCCGGTCGTTACGGCCGTTGCTTTGCAGCTCTTCGCCTACCACGTCGCGCGGCTGCGCGGCTGTGAGATCGACCAGCCCCGCAACCTCGCCAAGAGCGTGACGGTGGAATAGCGTTCTGCCCGCACCTGTTCGCTGCATTCCTTGCGCCCGGCCTGCCCTGTGAAAGGGGTCATGCCGGGCGTTTTTTTCTGCGCTTGTATCTTCTTGGGTGGGGTGCTACTTTAAAAACCGATTGTGGTGGGCCGCTTGGTTCTGTCTGGGTTCAAGCGAGGGGTTTGAGTGGAGGGGGCATTGTGAAAGAAGCGCTGATGCTTGTGGTTTCCGCTGGGCTGGTCTTTTCAGCGGCTGCTTCAAAGACCGTGAATGTGTTTTTTGCGGGGGGGCAGTCGAACGCGAAGCAGACATGGGCCTCTGCCATTGCCAGCGGTTTGCAGGCGGGGTACGGCTCGACCCTAGTGATGGCCTACACGAACCATTCGGGCGAGGGGCTCTCGAACTGGTTCACGACGACGCCGCAGGCCAATTACAGCAACGACTTTTGGAACGCCGCAGGCACGGGCGTGCTGCAATCGCAGATCCGCGCGATCACCAACGCGGGCGATAAAGTGGTGTTTCAGGGCATCTTCTGGTTTCAGGGTGAAACCGACACCGGCAGCACCGCTTCGATGGACGCCTACACGAACCGGATCGGCCTGATGCTGGCGCAGTTGAAGCAGGATCTGGGGATGACGAACAGCATCCGTTTCGGTTATGCCGTTATCGACGGCAACTCGGATCCGTACTACGACGACCCGGCCAACTCCGGCGGGAGGACTCGCGCGGACATCGATTATCTGCGTGCCTATCAGATCGCCCAGGGGTCTGGCCCTCAGTTCACGTATGCGGACACGCGCGGGTACACCCGTACGGACATGTGGCACCTGACCACGTCGGAGTTGGCGCGGCAAGGCGCGGCGATGAGTGTCGCGTACACCTCCAAGTTCGGCACTTCGCTCCCGCCGGATGAAACGCTCACCATTCTTAGCCATGATGCCGACGGAAGTGTTTATGGGACAGGTACGTTCAATGCGACGGATCTGATCAACGGATATGCTGCCGCTACCTTTTACAACGGCATCGCGTTTTTTCAATTGCCCAACAGCCTCGTTTCGGATGCGAACCTGCTCTTCACCGTTTCTGCAAACAACGGAGCTTTGACCAACGCCAACATCGATGTATGGGCGCTGGGTTACATGAGTACGCCTTCACTGAGCACGGCTTGGGTTCTGCAGGCGGACACGGACACGCGCACCCTGCTCAACGGTCTTCCGCCGACCAAAATTGCCGACAACCTTTTGACTGTGGGACAGAACCCTGCCAACGGAGCCGTGTTTCAACTGAATGCCGCGCAGCGTACGAACCTGACCGCTTACATTAACGCGCTGTATGCGAGAGGCGCTCAGCCTGGCGACACTGTCGTTATCCGCACCAATCCGGACGCGGCGGCGTCCACCTCGGACGGCAGAAACATCCGGTTTGGCGGATCGCAGCAGACGACGAGCCGCACGAAACTGGCGGTTACCCTGACGAACACCTCAGTGCTCGGCAATGGATTCAAGTATTACAGTCACCCGAACGACGGGGCGATTTATTCGTCAGGGGGATACAGCATCGTCAACGACCTGATCAGCGGCACAGGCGGTTCTGGCCCTCAGGATTACTGCGGAATCGCCTTTTTGCCGCTGCCGGAACAGCCCATGACGTCGAGCAGCCTCTCGATGACGGTCGTTTCCCAAACGGGCGTGCTGACCAACGCCAACATCGACGTGTGGGCGCTGGGGTATGTGCCGTCACCGCAGATGACCTTCGGCTGGTTCTGCACGAACGACACCGACTCCCGCGTGTTGCTGAACGGGCGCCCGCCAGTCAAGCTTGCGGATAACATTGTGACGTCCGGACAGACGGTTGCGGTCGGCCTGGTGTGGCAGCCTGCGGGCGAACAGACCAACGACTTGCGGCGGTATTTGAACGGGCTCTACAAGAAGGGCGCGAAGCCGGGGGACTACGCCGTGATCCGCGTCAATATGGATTCGACTCAGGCAGGTTTCACACGGGGAGTACGCTGGGGGGGGTCGGGGGCGACGAGCCCCGAGCGCCGCGTGATGCTGTCGGGAAGTTTCCCCTCGACGGCCAACTATTTGAGCAACGACGGATTCGAGGCGGGCTCCGGTACGGCACCCTCCATTTGGACGGTGGCAAGCAACGGGTTCCTGGGTTCACGGACCAACGAAACAGCTCGAAACGGCGGATATTCTTTCAGGATGTCTGTCAACGGCAATCAGGCAGGGAACACCAACGACAATCTGGCGATCTATCAGGATGTCATCTCGGCCGATTTTCCCGGCAAGATTGTGACGCTGAGCGGGTATGTCAGGCACAACAGCACGGAGCCCCTTGCCACCAATGCGAACCAGAAAGTCGAATTCAAGTTGCGGTGGCTGTATGAAGATGCGCAGGGAGAGACTGTGACCTGCCTCGACCCCTTGTTGCCGACCGACCCCAAGGACACCTATAAAGCGATGATCATCGCTGGCACGGTTCCGGCGAATGCGATCGGCGTGCGCGCCCAGGTTGTTTTCAGCACGGGCACGGTTGCCAATAACACGGTCACGAACGGGGCGGCCCTTGTCGACGATCTGCGGCTCACCGTGTTCGTTCCGCCGCCTCCCACCGGAGCCCAGATTCGCATCAAGTGACGGGGGCGTGTCATGCCTAGTTTTTCTGAAGTGTGGTCGAAACTGACCAGGCTTGGGGTGCGGAAATCCCCGCCGCGTTCGGCGGTCGTGGGCGCGTGGGGCGAGGAGCGTGCCGCCGCGTTTTTGAAGGCAGCGGGTTTTGCCGTGCTTGGCCGCAATGTGCGGCCCAACCGGCACGACGAGATAGACATCGTCGCCCGCACGGGTGAAATTCTGGCGTTCGTCGAAGTCAAGACGCGGCGGCGCGAGGAGTTCGGCCGGCCCATGATGGCCGTGGACAAGGACAAGCGCCATGCGCTGAACCGCGCCGCGGCGGCCTACTTGCGCAAAGCCAAGTTTCCGAACCTGTTCTACCGCTTCGACGTCATCGAGGTCTTGGGCCAGCCGGAGGAGGGCGAGCCGCTCATCCGGCATCTCGACGACGCCTTCCCCTTCGAACAGCGTTTCAAGTTTCCCGTGTGAGGCCGGTTATGGCTGCCGCATCTCCTGGATCGTGCCGTGCAAGTTCGCGAACAGAGCGTCCAACTTGTCATACGGCACGGCGGAGAAGGCCAGACGGATCAGGCCGGAAAGCACGATCACGCCGGTGCTTTTTGTGGACAGGAGGCGCTTGCGCAGCGCTTCAGGGTCTACGCCCAGCGGCTTGACGCACATGAAGTAGCCGGAGTTGAACGGCATCGGCTGGAACGAGGCGGCGTATTCGGGGTGTCCGGCGAGGATCTCTTTGATTCGCTGGTAGCGGCTCTGCAGAATCTCGAACTTCGCCTGCTTCTGTTTGGCGTAAGCCGGCATTCCGTAGGCCTTGAGCAGCAGGTGCTGGCCGATGCTCGAAGCGCTGGAGATCGAGCCGCGCACCGCGCCCGCGGCTTTCGCCTCAAGGGCTTTGTATTGCGCGGCCGTCGCGCCGTGGCAGCCGAACGTGATGAAGCCCGCGCGGAAGCCCCAGACGTAGTCCTCCTTGGTCGGCCCGTCGAGCTTGACGGCCAGCACGTTGCGGTGCATATTGGCCAGATTGGAGAAGAGCGACTCTTTGCTGATTCCCGGCTCGTAGACCAAGCCGAAATAGGCGTCGTCGAGAATCACGACGACCTTCTTGCCGGCTTCTGCCGTCCGCAAGATCGCGGCGCAGATCGCGGCGCTGTCCGCTTCGGAGGCGGTAAAGCCGGTGGGGTTGTTCGGAAAGTTGAGCAAAACGATCTTCTTGTCGCCCGGCGCCATCAATAAAGCGTCCATCCCAGCCACATTGAAACGGGACCCTTCGAACATGGGAAAGGTCGTGAGCACACCGCCGTAAGCCTCTTCGAACAGCAGCTCATAGTTGTCCCAGTAAAGGTCCGGCAGGATGACCGCATCCCCGGCGTTGACGAAAAGGTGCCCCGTGACACTCAGCCCGTGCGTCAGCGCATGGGTGACCACCGGCAGGCTGAACGATTGACCGACGAGGGTCGGATTTTTGGTCAGCAGCATATTCCGCCACATCTCGCGCAGTCCGGGAAGGCCGGAACTGGGGGCATAGAGGAAGGCGGTCGATGGCAGCTTGACCATCTCTTCCAGGCATTCGAGGCACAGGGGGGATCCGTCCTCTTCGAACGCGGTGCCGATGGTGGCGTTGATGGCGGCGTCTTTCGCTTCGGCGCTTTGACCCAGAATGCCGCGCGACGGAAAATAGGTGCGTTGGCCTCTCACCGATAGCATCGAAAGAATGGTGCTTCCGTCGGCTGCCAGATCCGTGTTCAGGGCAGTGGCTAAAGGATGCATCTGTCGGGGCATGAAAACTCCTTTTCGACTCGTATTGCGCTCAGCTGGCTTCCTACGTAATTAAATTTTCGCGTAGGCGCGTGACTATACAGAATCAAGCAGGCAGCCGTCAAGGGCATGTCGCAAAAAAATGAGCGGTCGCGCCCCCGAAATGGCCTCAGCGGATCAGGTGCAAGGGGATTGCAGGCGTGTACTTCATGTCATCCTCCAAACGGTGGCGCACCTGTCAGGAGCGGAGAAAGCAGTCACTTGCGAACACCGTTCGAGACCGGTCAGATTAAGAGGGCTCGCTTTCGCCTTCTGGCCGCCTCTTTCGCAACCGCAGGCGAGCGCTGATTTCGGATGGTTCGGTGCGGCGCCTTCGTTTCAGACGGAAAGGCGCTCGGTAGCGACTTTACAAGCCGGAGGGAAGGTGGAACAATACCGCCGAAATGAACCGACTGGCAGAGTTTACGATCACGTCTCCGTTTCAGCCGACGGGTGACCAACCGCAGGCCATCAGCACGCTTCTCGCGGGACTTGAGTCCGGCGCGCGCAGACTGACGCTTGAGGGTGTCACCGGCTCCGGCAAGACGTTCACGATGGCCAACCTCATCCGCGACTGGGGGCGCCCCGCCATCATCATCTCACACAACAAAACGCTGGCGGCGCAGCTTTACGCCGAGCTGAAGGGTTTCTTCCCGAGCAATGCCGTCGAGTATTTCGTCAGCTATTACGACTACTATCAGCCCGAAGCCTACATTCCGCAGACGGACACGTACATCGAGAAGGATGCGTCGATCAATGAGGAAATCGAGCGTTACCGCCTGGGCGCCACCAATGCGTTGCTCGGCCGTCGCGACGTGGTCATCGTGGCGTCGGTCTCCTGCATCTACGGCTTAGGGTCTCCCGAAGACTATAAGGAGATGCTTGTGGACATTGTGTCCGGCTCGACGCTCGGGCGCGATGCGATGCTGGAGCAGCTCGTGAACATTCAGTACTCCCGCAACGACTACGAGCCGCAGCCCGGCACGTTCCGCGTGCGCGGAGAGAGCGTGGACATCTTTCCGTCCTATGAGACGACGGGGGTGCGCGTCTCGTTCTTCGGCGACGAGGTGGAGAGTATCCGCACGCTCGATCCGGTGACGGGTAAAACCGGCGTCACGCTGTTGCGCTCAGTCATCTCGCCGGCCAAGCACTTCGTGATGCCCAAGTCGAAGGTCGACGCTGCGCTTGGCCGCATCAGCCATGAACTCGACGAGCGCCTCGCCGAGTTTGAGCGGCAGGGCAAGCTCCTCGAAGCCCAGCGTCTGAGGCAGCGCACCGAGTTTGACTTGGAGATGATGCGCGAGCTGGGCTACTGCAACGGCATTGAGAACTATTCGCGCCATCTGGCCGGGCGGGCGGCGGGCGAGTCGCCCGCCTGCCTGCTGGATTACTTCGACTCGGAGTTTCTGACGATCATCGATGAGTCGCACGTGACCTTGCCGCAACTCCGCGCCATGTACAACGGCGACCAGGCGCGCAAGCAGACGCTGGTGGAGCACGGGTTCCGGCTGCCGTCAGCCAAAGACAACCGGCCTCTCAATTTCGACGAGTTCCTTGCCAAGGTCGGCCCGATCGTCTTCACCACCGCCACGCCCAGCGTGTACGAGCGGCAGGTGAGCGAGGTGATCGCAGAACAGGTGATCCGGCCGACGGGGTTGCTCGATCCGCCGGTGGAGGTGCGCCCTCTGGGCAATCAGATCGACGACCTGATGGAGGAGGTGCGGCGCGTGGCAGAGGCGGGCGATCGCGTTTTAGTGACGACGCTGACCAAGCGGTCGGCCGAGGACCTTGCGACGTACCTGCGCGAGACCGGCATCCGCGTCGAATATCTGCACAGCGACATCGACGCGATCCAGCGGGTGGAGATTTTGGGGCGGCTGCGCAAAGGGGATTTCGATTGCCTGATCGGCATCAACCTGTTGCGAGAGGGACTCGATCTGCCGGAGGTGGCGCTGGTGGCGGTGCTCGACGCCGACAAGGAGGGCTTTCTGCGCTCCGGCACATCGCTCATCCAGACGGCGGGTCGCACAGCCCGCCACCTGAGCGGGCGCGTGATTCTGTACGCGGACAAGGTGACCGACGCCATGCGGCTGATGATGGATGTGACCCAGGCGCGCCGCATGAGGCAGGAAGCCTACAACACCGAGCACGGCATCACGCCGCGCAGCGTCAAGCGCGCGATCAACGACTCGCTCGCGCTCTACTCCGAGGCCCAGCGGGTAGAGGAGCAGATGGTGGCGGCGGAATCGCACGAGGTGTACGATGTGCACCGTGCGATCGGTGAGCTGGAAGGCGAGATGCTGGAGGCGGCTGACGCGCTCGAATTCGAACGCGCGGCGCTGTTGCGCGACGAAATCCGTGAGCTGAAGCGGATGCTGGAGGCGGAAACAGGGGGGGCTGTTCCTGCCAAAGTGTCCAAGCGCAAGGGAAAGAAAGCGGCCTACACTTGAAGCTCGGCGCTGCAGCTGGGGCGGCATGGTCCCGTGAGCGGCACGCTCGGGGCTCGGAAACCCCTTGCCTCGAAACGGCGAATGAACTAAAGTTACCGCACATTTTTTTCGTGTACATAGACTCCTGCAAGAGTAATGGAAAGCTTGCTCCGCAACGTACCGTGTACGGAATCGATCATAGCGGCTAACCTCCACTGTATGTGCTGTTGCAAGTGACCGTCGTGGAGATAGGCCTAGGGTGCTTGTATGTCTGATCATCTGAAATTGTTTGTCTCCGCTCTGTTCTTCAACTGTTTTTTTTCTGGCTTCTGTTTGGCGCAGGTGAGCATGACTGAGGCGCAGCCAGCTGCGTCGAAGCGGTCCTGGGTGAACTTGTCGCGATATTCGGGCAAAGCGGGGTCGGCCCCTGTCACGCAGGCCGACTTTCGCCAGCTCGCTTTCGAGCTGCAAGCCCGGCGTTCAGCCGGTGCGTCCAAAAGCATGTCGGCTCAACAGCGTCAGCCGTATGCGAACCTGAAAGCGCCCAGAAAGAATTTGCGTAACCAGGTTCCTCTGAGTGTGATTCACTGGGACCGGGCGATCGAAAGCGTCACCCCGGAGCAACAGCGTCGGGCGTTCGCGACTGGCATCGCACCCGAACCCGTCTCAACGAATGTTCCCGTCTTCGCCTTTTCGCCGGTGCGGGCGACAACCTTTCGCGGCGCGGATCTCACGTTGGCGCTGGATCCGTCCGATGTGTTCGAAGAGACCGCAGACACCAACAAGGCGATCGTGTCGCTGAGCGTCGATGCCGGCGACGGAGGCGGGTGGCAGGAGCTGAACACGGAGCAGGAAGTCACGGCCTCTTACGCCACGACAGGTGCTAAAGCCATCGCGATGGAGGCTACGCTGTCGGACGGCTCGGTGCTTCGCGCGTCAGCTGCCCTCGAGGTTGTGGCACTGGCGACGCCAGACCCGACTGAAACGATCGCGCTGAACGGCGGGCAGCTCTATGTCTACAAGTCCGGCGACCATGCCGGCTTGCGTTGCCCCGTGTTTGTTGTCGAGGGTTTCGACATGGACAACGACATGGACTGGGACGCGCTTTACACGATTTTGAACGAAGAGCAGCTGGCGGAGACGCTCAGGTCCTTTGGCCGCGACCTGGTCGTGCTCGATTTCACTGACGCGATGGCCGACATTATTAACGTTAACGCATATGTGGTTATGGATGCCATCAACTACATCAACTCGGTCCGGTCGGACCTGTCAGACAAGTTGACGGTGATCGGCGCGAGCATGGGCGGACTCGTCACCCGAAACGCGCTTGCGAAAATGGACAAGTACCCAGACGTGTATGGCCAGAGTCACGTCACTGCGTGGATCAGTTTCGACTCACCTCAAGAGGGTGCCAATATACCGTTGGGACTGCAGGAGTTTTTCAGTTTCTTTGGTGGGTATGCCGGGAGCTACAGCGATCTTGCGATGGCGCTTGAGTACAGAAAAAAAGTCGACTCTCCTGCCGCACAACAGATGCTCATGTGCCACTATAAGGCCAACACCGCCCTTGCGGGGCGGAGCCCCGCTTACGCAAGTTTCGATTCCGACATGCGCTCGGCGGGCTACCCCTCGAGCTGCAAGAAAATCGCCATCACCAACGGATCCAGGTTCGGTTACACGCAGCCGTTCGCTCCGGGTGAGCTGGCCATTTACTGGTACTATAGCAGCCTTGAGGTCGCGATCAGTGCCAAAATTTATGCCCTCGGCAAATCGGCAGACACCGCCACGACCACATTCTACGGGTGGTTTGACCCTTGGGATTGGTGGGATAACATCGACGATACGGTTTATAAGAATCGCTACTATCCGTATGCCCTCGACAATGCGGCGGGCGGAACGCGGGCCTCCTTTCAGGAGCTGTTCGATAACTTGCCTTCAGCCATGAAAGATTCGGGCGACCACTGCTACTATTCGCGCCACTGTTTCATCCCCACGACGAGCGCATTGGGGATTCCGAAAGAGTATCTGGAGAAGTCGATCGAGGACAATCCGTCAATTGCCGCTTTGAGCCCGTTCGATGAGTTTCATTGCGCCGATTACAACGAGCCGCACATCGACATCAACGGCACGAACAAAGAGTGGTTCATGAAGGCCGTTCTGGAGAATTACGACTCGGACGGGGACGGGGCTGACGACTATCAAGAGTATGTGTTGGGGACAGACTACAGTTCGACAAACAAGGTCGAGTTTGCGCAGACAGCTGTCACTGCCTCGGGCGAGGGAGACGCGGGCAGCGGAGCGCACACGGCGGTGGCGTCAGTGTTCGGCATCGGGCCTGTGTCGGTGAACGTCTATGTGGTGCCGGGAACGGCATCAACGCTGGACTATGTCTCGCCGGCTTCGCCAACCGTGTTGACGTGGGCTGCCGGTGAGGCGGGGCCGAAAAGCGTCGCGGTTCCGATCAAGGGTGACCGGGTTGTCGAGGGCGATGAGGTGTTCTATCTGGTCCTCGGATCAACCTTCAGCGACAGAATCGGCAACGCGAATGTCTGCACGGTGACCATTCCTGACGATGACCTCGGCGCCGCGCCGGAAAAAGGCGTTTTTGTGACAGGGTTACCCCAGTCGCCTGAGGGCGGAAAGGTGACCGGCGCGAAGTACTGCCTGTCTGGCAAAACTGTGACGCTTACCGCAAGCGCGAACAGCGGATGGACCTTCCTCAGGTGGGAGGACGGCTCGCAGCCTTCCTCCCGTACGGTGAGCTATGGCCAGGCTGTCGCTGGGGCGCAGAACGGGGTGATGCTCTGCAAGGCGCTCTTCAAGAAAACATCGGCCCTCACTTTGCCTGTTCTCTCAAATCCAGGGCCGCAGAGCGCGATGGTCGGATTGACCTTCTGTCTGCCGCTTCCGGTCTCGTCTGAGTGCCTGCCGAAGATGGCGTTGAAAGGTCTGCCGGCCGGGCTCACACTCGATGGCAACACGGCGAGCCTAGTGGGCGTGCCGACCCGGACCGGGACGTTCAGCGTCACTGTTGCCGCATCGAACCCGAAGGGCTCGGCCGAGCCTCAAGTGTTCCAGGTGAACGTCGAGCCGCTGGCCGCATGGGCGCAGGGCTCCTTTAGCGGTGTTGTCAACACGGATGAGCTGGGCGCTGGCATGGCCTCGATGAGTGTCACGCCGGTGGGAGGTGTGACGGGCAAGCTCTCGCTGAGGGGGACGAATTTCAGTTTCAGCGCAAAGTCCTATGCGTCGCGTGATGAAAGCGGGGCGTTCACTCTCGTCGCTACGGCAAAGGTTGACCGGGTGTCTCTGCCGGTGACTCTTGCGCTGAATGTGCCAGAGACGGTTGATCCGGCGGGGAGTGTGCCGGCGACGCTGAGCAAGGCCGAAGGGCCGTTCGGAGATGCCGGCTGGGTCACCCTGTACCGAAACGTCTGGAAGGACGCGGGCATGGCGCCTGTGGCTGCGAATTTCGCCGGTTATTACACGTCGGCGCTACCAAGTTCCGGAGAAAGCGGCAGCGGCTATCTGGCGTTTACGCTCGACCTGGCTGGAAATGTGAAGGCCGTGGGTAAGTTGGCTGATGGCACGGCCATTTCACTGAGTGGTCCACTGGTCATGGATGAGGCTGGACGCGTGTTCGCGGTGCTTTACACGGCTCCGACGGCATACAAGGGAGGTTGCCTTTTCGGTCGGGTGGCGTTTGCGAAACGCGATGCGGCCGCGCGGGTGACCGCCGGCCTTTTGGATGGGATGCCGTTGTGCTGGGAGAGCTTCAGCCCGCTGGCGACGCAGCGCTACGGCGAAGGCTTCGGGCGCTACCTCGACCTGACCGGCGGCTGGTACGATACGCTGGGCAATCTTTATGAGTACTACCGCGGCAAAACATTGACGGTCGGAGCGGACGGGGGAGCGACAACACCCGAACTGCAAATGGGCACGAACCGGTACGAGTCGGTTTGGTGGAGCCCGGACGGGGTCGCGCTGATGGCCGCGACCAACCGGCTCGGCGTGATGACCGGCCTTTCAGCTCCGAAGGCGGGCGTTCCGGTGAAGGTCGGCGGCGCGTATGATTATCAGAGCGGAACCAACACCGTGGGGCTGACAATCGCCCTGACGCGGTCCACGGGCGTGTTCAAGGGAAGCTTCAAGATCTGGTTCGACTACGCGGCGGTGCACAACTCCCAGAGTTCGCTGTTTGCCGCTACAGCGCACACGCCGGTGAGCGTCGCGTTCGAGGGCGTCCTGACACCGGAGCGCAGCGACAGGGACGACGGTGTCGAAGGGCGCGGCTATTTCCTGTGGGCGGACTGGAGCCAGTACACGAACCCTCAGAACAGGGTGGTTCCATATACGTTCAAATGGTCGTACGAACTGCTGCTGTTGTCGCAGCCGTAGAGCTCGGAGGAGGCTGTGCCCGCTAACCAATCGGCGCTGGCTGTCGGGGCAGAGGAGCGGCCGCGTTCCAACGTGCGACGTTCTTCTTGTTCCACACCGGTGTTTGTGCAAGAATCGACACATTCTTTTATCTGAAAGGCTGAGACATGCGGATTTTTTTAGCGTCGATTTCAAGTGTCATGATCGCGGCGATGCAGGGGTTGGCGCTGACGCCGGATGCGCCGATGTGCGAGCTGCTGGCCAAGCAGGGGTTGATCGCGGTGACCGATGCCACGCCGGAGTTCTCATGGGCGTTTACGGATAGCGAGCCCGGGGACCTTCAGACGGCCTATCAGATACAAATCGCTACAACGACAGAGCGTTTCAAAACCGATGCGCCGGACTTGTGGGATTCGGGACGCGTGACGTCCGACCGTTCGCTTTACGTGGCGTACGAGGGCAAGCCCTTGACGCCTGGAGGACGGGCGTTCTGGCGGGTGCGCGTGTGGAACGGCAAGCGTCAGGTCGGAGCGTGGTCGCAAGTGTGCGAGTTTGCTCTGGCCGATACGTTGGGCCCGGACACGGCGTTGCGCTATCCGCTGGTGGAAAAGCAGGTGAAGCCTGTTCGCGTGGTTACGAATGAGCAGGGCCGCGTGTTTGTCGACTTCGGCAAGGCCGCGTTCGGCTGGGTTGAACTGCTGCCGCCGTTCGGCGCCGGGCGCGGTCCGTTCCTCTTGCATCTCGGTGAGAAGGCGGACGGAGACAGCGTCGACATCAACCCGGGCGGATCGATCCGCTACGCGAAGGTGCGCGGTGCGCTGACGAACCTGGGCGTTTATCGCGTGCCACTTGTGGCAGACGCCCGCAACACCAGCGGTGCCGCCGTGCTGCTGCCGAGAGAGCTGGGAGTCGTGATGCCGTTCCGCTATGTCGAGGTGGAGGAGTGCCCGTATCCGGTGACTGCCGATTCGATCCGGCAGATCTCCGTGCACTATCCGTTCGACGATGCGAGCTCGTCGTTCGCTTGCAGTGACGAGAACCTCGTGCGCGTGTTCGAGTTCTGCAAGTACAGTATCAAGGCGACCTCCTTTGCCGGGGTGTATGTGGATGGAGACCGCGAGCGTATTCCTTACGAAGCTGACGCCTATCTCAATCAGCTCAGCCACTACTGCACTGACCGCGAGTTCACGCTGGCCCGTTACAGCCTCGAATACCTGATGCAGCATCCGACTTGGCCGACCGAATGGAAGCAGCACTCAGTGATGATGGCTTGGGCCGACTGGATGTACACGGGCAACACCGAGTCGCTTGAGCGGTCGTACGAGGCGCTGAAGAAACAGAAGTTGCTGGCGTTCTGCGCGCGAGAAAAAGACGGCCTTTTGGTCACGGGCGGCCCCGACGCACCGATGGCGAGCGGTTTGCGGGACATCACCGACTGGCCGGTTGGCGAGCGTGACGGATTCGACTTCAAGCCGGTCAATGCGGTGGTCAATGCCTTCTACTGCCTGAATTTGCGGCAGATGGCGGATATTGCCAGCGCACTCGGCAACAGCTCGGACGCTGGCGAGTTCCGGACAAAGGCGGAGCGTGCGGTGCGGGCGTTCAACGCGCTTTTCTATGATCCGGTGCGCGGCTGTTACGTGGACGGCGAGGGGGCGACGCATGCTTCGCTTCACGCAAACATGCTGCCGCTTGCGTTCGGAATAGTTCCCGAGCTTGAGCGTCCCCGCGTGGCGGCGTTCGTTCATTCGCGCGGTATGGCGTGCAGCGTGTACGGCGCGCAGTATCTGCTGGAGGCCCTGTTTGAGGCCGGTCTGGAGGATGAGGCGTTGTCGCTGCTCACGCGGGACGACACGCGGAGCTGGTTGAACATGCTGCGCTCCGGTTCGACGATTACGATGGAGGCGTGGGATATCCGGCTCAAGCCGAACCTCGACTGGAACCACGCGTGGGGGGCTGTTCCTGCCAACATCGTTCCCCGGTATGTGCTCGGTGTCCGCCCGCTCACGTCTGGGTTCAAGACGATCCTGATCCGTCCGCAGGTCGGCGCGCTGAGCGAGGTGAGCGGCGTGGTGCCGACCGTGCGAGGCGCGGTGTCGGTCAGTGTGCGGCAGAAGGCCGGCGCATCGTATCGCTTGGATCTTGAAATTCCTGTGAACACGACCGCCCGCGTGGAGTTGCCTCAGCCGCCGCAGGGAGCGGCGCTGCAGCTCGACGGAAAGCGTGCGGCGGCTGTAACGGAGAACGGGCGAGTGAGGGTGGATGGACTCGCTTCGGGACGGCACACGCTGTCATGGCGGACGAAGGGAGATGAAGCGGCATGCGGATCGAACAGCGCGAGCGAGGCCCCAGGGATCTTCGGCAGTGGCTGGCGTGCGTGGGTGCCCTTCTTCTGATCGGTGCCGGACTTGCTTGGTTGCGCGGGTGCGGCGTGTCAGTCTGCCTGTTTCACCGGCTGACAGGCCTGCCGTGCCTCACCTGTGGAGCCACGCGTGCGGCGGCTGCGATTTTGGCAGGCGACCTTGCGGGTGCGCTGCGACTGCAGCCCTTGGCGCTGATCGGCGGAGGGGGGGCCTGTGTCGGTTTCGCCGTCTACTCCTTTTTTCTCGTCGTGCGCCGTTGCGTCGTGTGCGTGAGGCTGACTCGGAAAGAGTGGCGTTTCTTCGCTGCGACCGCTCTGGCGCTGGCCATTCTGAACTGGCTGTATCTGGTGCGCAGCGGTGTGTGAAAAGAAAAAGAGGCCCCCATGAAGAGGCCTCTTGGAGAGAGTGGGGGCGCCTCCCCGAGGCGCCCGGAAATGTTGCGCCAACAGTCCTATTCCTCGTCCTCATGCGTGCGGTGTTTAGCCGCTTCGGCGATGATTTTCTGCGCCACGTTCGAGGGCACGATATCGTAGCGGTCAAAGTCCATCGTGAAGGAGCCCTGGCCTCCCGTGATCGAGCGCAACTCGGCGGAGTACTTGAAGAGCTCCGCGAGGGGGGCTTCGGCCGTGATCACCTGGATGCCCTCCTCAGCCTCCATGCCGAGCACGCGTCCGCGCTTGTGGGGCATGTCGCCGCTGATGGACCCCATGAAGACTTCCGGAATCGTGATTTTGAGCCGCATGATGGGCTCGAGCAACACGGGGTGGGCTTTCGACATGCCTTCTCGCAGGGCGCGTGAACCGGCGATCTTGAAGGCGATTTCCGAGGAGTCGACGTCGTGGTAGGAACCGTCGTAAATCTCCACCTTGATGTTCTGCACCGGGTAGCCCGCAACGGAGCCAGCTAGCATGCCCTCGATCACGCCCTTGTGGACGGCGGGCATGAAGTTCCCGGGAATGGAGCCGCCGACGGTCTTGTCGAGGAACCATTCGCCCTCCTCGTCCGCGCGGCGCGGAGAGACGCGCAGGTAAACTTCGCCGAACTGGCCACGTCCGCCCGACTGCTTCTTGTGGCGGTAGTGGCCGTCGCCAAGGGAGGTGACCGTTTCGCGGTAGGGCACCTTCGGCGTGGAGAGGTCGACGCTGACGTTCGACTGTGACTTCATCAGATTGACCGCGACATCGATATGCACATCGCCGAGTCCCTTCAGGATGATCTGCTTGGTTTCCACCTGCTTCTCGTAGTGGATGGTGGGGTCGCCGTCGAGGAGGCGGTGGATGGCGGTGCTGAGCTTGTCGTCATCGGCCTGGGTCTTGGCTGCCAGAGCCATGTACATGACCGGCTGGGGGAACTCGATCGCGGGGAGCTGGGTGGCATTGCCGACAGCGGCCAGGGTGTTGCCGGTCTTCGTGTTCTTGAGCTTGGGCAGCGCCACGATGTCGCCAGGGCCGGCTTTGGCCAAAGGAGTCTGTTTCTTGCCGATGACCTGCAATATGGCGGAGACGGTCTCTTTCGTGTCGGTCGAATTGTTTTGGACCGTCATGCCGGGCGTGAGCGTGCCGGAGATGACGCGGATGTAGTTGAGCTGGCCGAGGAAGGTGTCGATCGCCGTGCGCCAGACTTGCGCCACAAACGGGCCGTTCGGGTCTGCAGCGATTTCCGCCCCTTCGGTGCTCTTGAAAATGCGGCTTCCGGGGCAAGGCAGAATGCGGCACATGCTGTCGAGCATCTCGCTGATGCCGATGCCTTTGAGCGGCAGCACGGAGTAAATCGGGTGCACCGCGCCAGAACGGATGCCATCTTTCAGGCCGGTGCTGATCTCTTCGGGGGAGAGCGTGCCCTGGGCGAAGAACTTCTCCATGAGCGCGTCGTCGCTTTCGGCGGCGGTTTCCGCCAGGCTGTTGTGGAGTTCGGCCAACTGGTCGGGCAGATGCTCTTCGATGAGGATGTTGACCATTTTTTCGGCGGTGAGCGGCGCGGTGACCGGCACACAGTTTACACCGAAGGCGTTGCGTATAGAGGCGAGGGCTTTTTCGAAGCTGGCGTTCTCCTTGTCGAGGCCGGTGATCACGAAAGAGGTGGAAGAGAGGCCGCCCTCTTTGCAGGCTTTCCAGGCGCGGCGCGTTCCGACCTGTACGCCGGAGACGGCATCGACTGTGATCAGGGCGAAATCAGCTGCGCGCACGGCTCCCAATATCTGGCCGTAGAAATCCATGAAGCCGGGGGCATCGGTGAAAACCAGCTTATACTCTTGATCGGCCAGTTTGTAATTTCCCGATAAACTGCTGGAGAAAATGGTTATTTTGCGGTTCTTCTCCTCATCTGTGGTGTCGGAGATGCTGGATCCGTTTGCGACCAGACCTAACCGGTCGTTCAAACCCAGCTTGAAGGCGACCGCATCGGTGAGAGTAGTCTTTCCGCTTCCGCTGTGTCCGAGAATAACGAAATTCCGGACGTTTGACACAGGTGTTTCACTCATGATAAATCATTCCGTTTTCTGTGGCAGGCCTCACGGCGGGGCCTCCGGTTAGTTTCCAGCTCCACGTAAACGCCACCCCAGTGGCATTCCTAATTGGAGTGTATGTCGAGAGTATGACAAATCCGCACATGAGAAGGCAAGCGTTGTTTTCGTTTGTGTTTTCCCGTTGAGTCACTGAAAACTTGTCCTTGCGGGAGAACGGTTTCGAGGGTAAATTATCAGCTCCATTACGGATTTGGATTTTCAGGAAAAACCATATGATCAATAAGCTGTTCTCGGGCGATACTCGCGAAGGTTCTTTTTTCCGTCGTGTCGACTGGTTTGCGTTCTGGACTGCGACTGTCATCTCCATGCTCGTTTATCTCGTCACGCTCGGGCCGTCGGTGACGCTGGAGGATTCGGGCGAATTGGCGGTGGGTGGCGACCAGTTGGGCGTGCCGCATCCTCCCGGATATCCGACTTGGGCGATGTGCGCTTTCGTTTTCGCTCGGCTATTTAGCTGGGTCACCTTCCGAGGGCAGCCGACGCCGGCGTGGAGCATCGCTCTGATGTCCGGCGTTTTTGCGGCGTTGGCGACGGGGCTTTCGGCCATGCTCATCACGCGCTCGGCTTCGGACATGATGCGGGATGCGCACGACAGCGACATGGAGCCCCAGCAGGATGAAAACAACCTGTTGTGTTGGGCCGGCGGCGTGGGCGGCAGCCTCGCGTTTGCGTTCAGTCCGGTGATGTGGTCGCAAGCGACGATCGTGGAGGTGTATTCGCTCAACGCCTTCTTCCTCATGTGGATCTTCCTGCTGACCTATCGTTGGATGCGCCGCCCCACCGACAAGATACTGTGGCTGACCGCGTTCGTGTTCGGTCTCGGCTTGACGAACTACCAGGTGCTCTTGCTGGCTGCGGTGCCGCTGATGGTGGTGATCTTTCTGCGCGACATCGCACTTTTCAGGGATTTCCTTTTGATCGGCATCCCCGTGTTGCTGACTGGGTACGTGTTGCAGATTGGCGCGGAAATGCCCGCGGTGCCCGGCGTGAACGGCCCCGCTTATCCGAAATTCATGCCGCTTTTGAAAACCGCTGTTCCCTCCATGGCGCTGTTGGTGTCTGGATGTGTTTTCGTGGCGCTGTCGGTGATTTCTGCTCTGGTCCTGAATGTCTGCCGTAAGGCCACGACGCGCAAGATGTGGATGGCGCCGCTCTCCGGCTTGACGGAGACGGGCGCGTATGTGTCGGCTGGCCTTGCCGCGTTCGGTGCGTTGCTGTTTTTCCTCTCGTCTGCTTCGACGAAAGTGGTGTCCGTAAGCGCGGACAATGCGCCGCTCTTGGAGCCTAGCGTCTACACCGGTGTGGCGGCGCTGATCGCCGTGATCATCGGACTGTGCATGGCCGGCGCCTACGCGTATCGGGACAAGTGGAACGACAAGGCCTCGCTCACCTGGCTCGTGCCTGCAGGCGTGATGCTGATGTTTCTCCTTTTCCGGCTGTCGGCTATTCCTGGCGCGCCCGTTCCCCAAGGCTACATGGGGGAGCCGTACGACTGGTCTTTGCCCATGGTGGCGCTGCTGGGCGGATTGACGTTGCTGTTCCTGCTGGGAGCTACGATTCCGCGCGGACTGTTTTTCGCCATCCCTGTGGCTGCGGTGCAGATCTCCGTGTTCATGATGTTGCGCAAAGGCGGCATGAGTGGGCTGACTCACCCGTCGACGTGGTGGTTCTGGTGGCCGATCATCTGGAACTTTTTAATCATCGGATTGGGATGGTTCATACTGCCGAACGGACGTTCGGTCTCGGTCACCATGTTGCTTGCCGAACTGGGTGTTTCGTTCTACATCTACATGCCGATCGTTTCCGACTTGCGCAATCCGCCGATGAACTGGGGCTATCCGCGCACGTGGGAAGGTTTCAAGCACGCCATCATGCGCGGTCAGTATGAGAAGATCGCGCCCTCCGATGTCTTCAATAAGAAGTTCCTGTTCCAACTGGGCACCTACTTCACGGATTTGCGCATCCAGTTCACCTTGATCGTCGCGACTCTCGGCTTTCTGCCTTTCACGCAGTGGAGCGTCAAAATCAAGGGGCACCGTCTGCACGCGTTGTTCGCTGCGGCAGGCCTCTATGTGGTGACCAGCCTTTTCGTGATTCAGTCGGAGATCGTTGAAGGTGAGCCGCCCGGGCGCGTTGACAAGCTGTTGATCGGTTTGATCATGCTGCTGCTGTTGACGGGACTGGGCACCATCGTGCTCCGCCAAGTAGAGGAGTTCGTTGTGCGCATCTGGAAGGCGCACAACCTTTCGGAAGGGCTGACGGTGGGGATTTGCCTGGCAGGGGTCGCGTCGGCCGTGGTGATGTTCGTGGCCACGGGGCTCATGCATGTTCTCTCCGGCGGTGGAGACGCGAGCTTGGGCGTAAAACTGGGGGCTCTGCTCTTGGCGATTATTCTTCTCGCGGTCGTCGGCGTCGGGCTTCATTTCGGCAGCAAGCAGGCGGAGAAACGGTTAGGGTTCCGCTCCGATATGGATACGGTGACGCAGCAGTGGATGATTGCGACAGCGGCCGGCTTCTTTGTGATGAGCGTGGTGTTGGTGGTCCTTGCGAACGTCAAGGGCGACCTGCAGGACGCCTTCATCCAGAAGGTGAAATTTGTCAGTTCGCACGGCATTTTCTCGATCTGGATCGGATACGGATTGGCCTTCGGCCTGATGATCGGCAATCTGCTGCTCAAAACGCTGGTGCAGAAAGGCAAACTTCCGAGCGGCCTGTTGAAGCCGCTGCGTGCGATCATGGTGTGCGCAGGTCTGTTGACGTGCACGGTCCCCGTCTACGAGAACTACACCAACGACTACCTCGTGTTTTCCATGAGTGGCGCGGAGCAGAACGACCACGATTACGGCTGGCAGTTCGGCAACTACCAGTTGCGCGGAGCTGACGCGATCACGGAGGAACTGGAGGCCGACGACGAGCCGCTGCCGAATCCGCTCTATCCTCCGGCCATGGAGCCCGACGCCATCTTCTTCGGCGGAACGGATCCCGGGCGTTTCGTCCCGACCTACATGATCTACTCGGCCAAGGTGCGCCCAGACGTGTTCCTGATCACGCAGAACGCCTTGGCTGACAACACCTACATGTCGACGATGCGCGACCTGTATGGCAACGCTGTCTGGATACCGACGCCTGATGACAGCGCGAAGGCTTTCCAGGTCTACGTGGACGAGGTTCAGTCGGGCAAGCGCCCGAAGAACGCCGCGCTGACCATTGAGAACGGGCGCGTGCAAGTGAGCGGCGCGCTCGGCGTGATGGAGATCAACGGCATCTTGTGCGACATGATTTTCGCCAAGAACAAGTCGCGTCACGATTTTTACATCGAAGAGAGCTACGTGATCAACTGGATGTTCCCGTATCTGACGCCGCATGGCCTGATCATGAAGATCAACTCCAACCCGCAGCCGATCGCTCCAGCCAACGTGACTGACGACATGGCGTTTTGGGACTGGTACACGCGGCATCTGCTGCGCAGCAAAATGTTCAGGCGCGACCTGCCGGCGCAGAAGTCGTTCTCGAAACTGCGCAGCGCGATTGCGGGGCTCTACGCAGCCCGCGGGTTGCGCGTGGAGAGCGAGCGGGCGTTCCAAGAAGCGCGTGTCCTCTACCCGGTGAGCCCAGAGGCGAACTTCCGGCTCGTCCAAGAGGTGCTGCTGTCGCAGGCACGGTATGCCGAGTCGATCGATATTTTGGATGAGTACAACCGGCGCGACCCCAACAACGACCGCGGTTTCGGGTTTGTCGATTTCATCAAACGCATACGCGACACAGAGGCCAAGGTGCGGGAGCTGACTGCCAAAGCGCAGGCCTCCAAGACGCTTTCGCCGGAAGACGCCTTTCAGCTGGCGCTGGCATATCGCGACCTTGGGCAGAACGACTCAGCCGCTACGTATCTCGAGCAATTGTCCGGGCTGCCCAGCCTGCCGGTCGAAAAGCTCTTCGAGATCGGCAGCCTGCTGAGCAGCCTCAAGAAAACGGAGGCTGCAGCCAAGGCCATGGATGGCGTGATGGCGCGTCTGCCTTCGAACATACCTGCCGACAAGCTCTTGGAGATCGTCCGTATTTACGGCGAGGCCGGAAAGGCCGACAAGATGGGGCCGCCTTTGACGCACTACCTGCAACTGCAGCCGAACGACTGGCAGGCTTGGTTGGACATGGCGACGCTGTGCGCCATGCGGCAGCAGCAACAGCAGTTGCAGTATGCGCTCCAGAAGGCGCTTGAAATAGGCAAGGGACAAGCCTTGCAGCGCATTCAAGAGAACCCCGTCTTGCGACAGGCCGCAGCGCCGCTGCTGCAAAAGTTCATGCAGCGTGGTCCTGCCGGAATGCCGGAGATCGGGCCTACGCGAGGGCGTTAAGGCATGGATAACAGCCATGAAACGCATGCGTGGAGGCTGTTGACTGCGTTGGGTGTTCTGGCCGCCGCATTGGTGGTGCGTGTGCCGTCGTTGGCTCAGCGCCCCATGCATGGCGATGAGGCCAATCAGGCGGTGCGTACGGGGGTCCTGCTGGAAAAGGGCGCCTATCACTACGACCCGACTGACCATCACGGCCCCGTCCTATACTATGCGGCGCTGCCTTTCTGTCGCGTCACGGCCCAGACGTTTGCCGAGACAACCGAGTGGAACTACCGGCTTGTGCCGGTTGTCTTCAGTTGCCTCACCCTGCTGCTGATGCTGCGGTTGGGCGTCAAATGCGACGGCGGACTTTTCGCCAACCGCGAGGGACTGCTGACAGCAACGGCGCTAATGGCCGTTTCGCCCGCGATGGTCTACTACAGCCGTTTCTTCATTCAGGAGTCTATGCTCGTCACGTTTTTGACGGGTATGCTGGTGTGTGCAGTCGGGTACGTGCGGGAGAAGGCTGGCACGCCGTGGTATGCGGCGGGGTTCGGCGCGTTTGCGGGTTTGGCCGTTGCCACGAAGGAGACCGTGGTGCTTTCGTTTGCGGCTATGGCGGTGGCGGCGCTTGCTGCGTGTGGATTCCGAAGGTTGTGTGGGGCCTGGAATATGCGGCACGCCGCGCTGGCTTTCGGCGTTGCGGTTCTTGTGGCTCTTCTGTTTTTCTCCTCGTTTCTCACCTATCCCAAAGGCGTGTACGATGCGCTTTTTTCGACGGTTTCGGCTTATTTGACCCGTGCGACGGCGGTTCCCGAGCATCAGCACCCGTGGAACTACTATCTGAAGATCCTCTTTTGGTTCAAGTACGGACGCGGGCCGGTCTGGAGCGAGGCGGGCCTGCTGATTCCCGCGCTGGTGGCCGTGGTCGCCTCCCTTGGGCCGCGCAGCCTCGAGGCGGCAGCGACCGCGCAAACGCGTTGGGTGCGTTTCGTGTGGGTGTATACGGTGGCGCTCCTGGCGCTGTACAGCGCGATCCCTTACAAAACACCTTGGTGCTCGCTTTCGTTCCTTCACGGCTTCATCCTTTTGGCGGGCGTGGGCGTGGGCGTGTTGACCGATTGGGCCCGCCGCTTGGGAGGGGCTGGACGCGCTGTTGGCGTGTGGTCGGTGAGACTGCTGGTTCTGTTGCTTCTTGCGCGGCAGCTGACACAGACGTACCGCGCCTGTTACAGACTGCCTGCCGATCCGCGTAACCCTTATGTGTATGCCCACACGGGAACGGATGCGATGAACCTGGTGGCGACAGTCGAAGAGGCTGCACGCAGGGCGCATGGATATCGCACGCTGATCGCCGTTGCCGTGCCGACGCCGGACACGTGGCCTCTGCCGTGGTATCTTCGCAAGTACGGCCAAGTGGGGTACTGGACGCGCGTGGAGGACATTCCCGTTTCCTTGTCTCCCGAGATTGTGATCGCAGCGGCCGATCAGGGCGATGTGGCCGAAACGCGATTCGGACAAGGCAAGCGCGCGTCCTTTTTCGGAATCCGCCCGGGCGTGCTTTTGAATGTTTTTGTGCCGGTGGCAGACACGGCAGGAAAGAGAGAGTAAGACCATGTTTCAGCCCGTATCCAACAAAACAGACTTCCCGAACATGGAGCGCGATATTCTGGCGTTCTGGGACGCGAACGACACGTTCAGGAAAAGCGTGGCCCGCAACAGGGACAAACGCGACTACGTCTTTTATGACGGACCACCTTTCGCCACCGGCCTGCCGCATTACGGGCATCTGCTTGCCGGCACGATCAAGGATATCGTTCCTCGCTATCAGACCATGCGCGGCCATCACGTCGAGCGCCGTTTCGGATGGGACTGTCACGGCCTGCCGATCGAGGCGCTGGCGCAGGAGGCCCTCGGGGTGAGCGGTGCGCATGAGATCAAGCAACTCGGCGTCGACACCTTCAACGAGCAGTGCCGCTCGATGGTGCTCAAGTATGTCGGCGAATGGCGCAAGACCGTCACCCGCATGGGACGCTGGGTCGATTTCGACAACGACTACAAAACCATGGATCCCGAATTCATGGAGAGCATCTGGTGGGTGTTCAAGCAGTTGTGGGAGCAGGGGCGCGTCTACAAGTCTTATCGCATCATGCCTTACAGCTGGAAACTCAGTACGCCGCTCAGCAATTTCGAGGCGGGCAGCAACTACAAAGATGTCCAGGACCCGGCGGTCACCGTGCGCGCCAAAGTGCTGTCGGGCGCAGACCCGGTGTGGGGCGAGACGCACCTGTTGATCTGGACCACCACGCCATGGACGCTGCCAGAGAATCTGGCGATTTGCGCGGGTCCGGAGATCGACTATGTCGTCGTGCGCGACACCGTCGGACAGACGTGCTATGTCATGGCCGAGGCGCGGCTTGCCGCTTATTACAAGAAGGCGGAGGAGTATCAGGTTGTCTCTACGCTGAAAGGCAGCGCGTTGGCGGGCTGGACCTATGAGCCCATCTTCCCTTATTTCGCCGAATACGCCACGGCAGGCGCTTTCCGCGTGCTGAACGACGCGTTCGTCAGCACCGAAGACGGCACAGGCTTGGTGCATATGGCGCCGGCCTATGGCGAGGACGACTTCCGCGTGTGCAAAGAGTCGGGGCTGACGGTGATTGTCGATCCGCTCGACGCTTCCTGTAATTTCACCGACACGCTGCCCGAATACAAAGGCCGTTTCTGTAAGGACTGCGACAAGGACCTGATCAAGCGGCTGAAGCATGAGGGCAAGCTGGTGCATCAGACCACGATCGTACACAGCTACCCCTTCTGTGACCGCACGGACACGCCGCTTGTCTACCGCGCCATCGAAGCGTGGTACGTGCGCGTGGAGGACCTGCACGAACGGCTGACGCGCAACAACGACAGCGTGCACTGGATGCCGGAATACGTGGGCGAGAAGCGCTTCGGCAACTGGCTCAAAGAGGCGCGTGACTGGAACATCAGCCGCAACCGCTTCTGGGGCTCCTGCATCCCCGTGTGGGTCAACGAGCGCGATGCCGGGGACACGATCTGCGTCGGCTCGGTCGCGGAATTGGAAACGCTGTCCGGCGTGAAGGTCACGGATCTGCACAAACATTTCGTCGACAAGGTCGTCATCCATAAAGACGGCAAGACCTACCGCCGCACTCCGGAGGTGCTCGACTGCTGGTTCGAGTCCGGCGCCATGCCTTACGCGCAGCAGCACTATCCCTTTGGAAAGGGAGGAGGTGAGTCTGGTGTCAGCCATTTCTTTCCGGCGGACTTCATCGCCGAAGGTCTCGACCAAACGCGCGGCTGGTTCTATACGCTGATGGTGCTGGGAACCTGCCTCTTCGACAAGTCGCCCTTCAAGAACGTGGTGGTGAACGGGCTCGTGCTGGCCGAAGACGGCAAGAAGATGTCCAAGCGCCTCAAGAACTATCCCGATCCGAATCACATCCTCGACGCCTATGGTGCGGACGCCCTGCGCCTCTACATGATCTACTCGCCGGTGGTACGCGCCGAGAATCTGCGCTTCTCCGAGGGCGGCGTGAAGCAGATCCTGCGCGATCTGCTGATCCCGTGGTGGAACGCGTACAGTTTCTTTGTGACATACGCCAACGTCGACGGTTTCCATGAGCCCGAATTGGTCAAGCCGACGAGCCCGAACGTGCTCGACCGCTGGATCGTGAGTTCGCTCGAAACGCTCATCCACGACGTGACCGAGGCGATGGACGTCTATGACCTTCAGCGCTCGGTGCGCCCCTTTGTGAACTTCGTCGAAGATCTGACCAACTGGTACATCCGCCGCAGCCGCCGCCGTTTCTGGAAATCGCAGAACGACGACGACAAGATGCAGGCCTACCGGACGCTGCGCTACGTGATGGTGCAGCTCAGCAAGGTGGCCGCGCCCTTCACGCCCTTCATCAGCGAGACGATCTATCGCAACCTCAAAGGCGCATCCATGCCCGAGTCGGTTCACCTGTGCGATTTCCCGACGGCCGACGCCGCGGCTCGCGACGAGGCGCTCGAGCGCCGGATGGCGCTGGTGCAAACGGTTGTGCGCCTCGGGCGGCAGCTCCGTACGGAGAACGACCTCAAGGTGCGCCAGCCGCTTTCAGTCATCCATGTCGTCTCGGCGAAGCCCGAGATCCGCGCGTTGCTTGAAGGCTTCGATGATTTGGTCACAGACGAGCTGAACATCAAGGCCGTGGCGTATGGCAGCGACGAGACCGCATTGGCCGACGTATCGGTGAAAGCCGACTTCCGCAAGTTAGGGCCCAAGTTCGGCGCGAAGATGAAAACGGTGGCTGCCGCCATTGCCGGACTCTCTTCTGCACAAGCTGCCGCCTTGGCCGCCAACCGTGAGGTCGCGTTGGAAGCTGCGGGTGAGACGGTCGCTCTGACCGCCGACGACGTCGTGGTGCAGCGCTCGCCCAAAGCAGGACTGGTGGTGGCCTCCGAAGGCGATGTGATTGTTGGTGTCGACACGGCTCTGACGCCGGAGCTGGTGCAGGAGGGCCTGGCGCGCGAGTTCGTGAGCCGTGTGCAGAACCTGCGTAAGGACGCTGACTTTGAGGTCACCCAGCGCATCGTTGTGACGGTGGACTGTGACGCGGAGGTTAAGTCCGCCATCGCGCTGTTCGCCGACTACGTGAAGGCGGAAACGCTGTGCGAGGCGCTGACGTTCGCAAACCTCGCAGATGGACTTTTCGATCTCAACGGGCATGACGTCAAAATCGCTGTGACAAAAGCACTGTAGTTTAAGTGTTCCCGAAGAATGCGGTGAACGTGGCGATCTGTGCAAGGCGTTGAGATTAAGCCCACGCGCAAGGCGGGTCTCTCAACCCGCAATGCGTTATTGTTTGCTCGGACAATTCCGTTCGAGCCCTGCACAGGTGAGTGCGGTATACGCCATACTCCGCCGCTTTCCCCGCGAAAATAGGTGCCCTCTTCCATGGTCTTCGGTCAGTGCCGCATTGTTCTTTGACACTCTTTTGTGTCGGGGATGTCGGGATTGACTATTTCGATCATACGTCACATAATAAACATAAGTAATTATAGTTTTTATTAATCTTAGAAGCGGAGGCGTCATGAGGTTGAATTTCGGCAGTGGAATGGTTTGGTCCGGCATTCTTTTTGTGACGGTTTTCTTTGTGCCGTACGCAACGGTGGCCCAGTATACTGACGGTGTGTTCAGTTACGACATCCACCACCGTTACGACTACGAGAATGAAAAAGAAATAACGACGATTGCCATCACGGGGTGTTCTGCGGGCGGCGATGTGACGATTCCATCCAAAATTTCCGATATCGATGTCACCGATATCGGAACGGCGGCGTTCCGTGGAAATGATTACCTCAAAAGTCTCACGATACCCGGCAGCGTTTCAAATATTGGCGATGAGGCGTTCGCCTACTGCCCACAACTGAAGGGCCTCCGTTTTTTGGGTGATGCTCCGAGTTCCATTGGCAAGGATCTGTTCGCCAGTGTCCACGCATGGGATCAGGTGCTCGCCTCCCGGCGCGTGCCAATCTATTTCTCGCCCGGCACAGCCGGTTGGGAGCGTGATCCGTTTGCCGGAAACCATACGTGGCCTTTGCCGTTCACGTATGCGCTGGATTCGGATACGGCCGAAATAACCGGGTATACGGGGACGAACGGTGTGGCTGTCATTTATCAGACAATCATGGGACGACGCGTCACCTCCGTCTCTGACGGTGCCTTCTCGAATAATACGCAACTGACCCATGTGACGATTCCCGCCTCTGTTCAAACGTTGGGGAGTTATGTGTTTTCCGGTTGCACAAATTTGCGCGGTGTCTGTTTCCTAGGCGCTGCGCCCACTTCTGTCGGTGAGGAGGTCTTCAAAGACGTGCCGGCTGCCACAGTCTATTATCAGCCGGGCAAGACCGGGTGGGGCGCGACGTTTGATGATCGAACCGCCATTCAGTTGCCATTCACCTATGTGATGGATGGGGTCAACGCCACGTTCACGGGATTTCAGTCTGAGCCTTCCGGTCATGTGGCCCTGACGAACGAAGTCGGCGGATGTCCAATCACCCGCATCGGATACTCAGCGTTCTTGAATTGCGCTGGTCTCACAGGGATCGACATTCCCGTCAGTGTTACCTGTGTCGGCAGCGGGGCGTTTGCCGGCTGCCAATCGCTGACCGAGATTGCCTTTCCAGAAAGCGTGATCACGATTGACGCCTATGCGTTCGCGGACTGTTTAGGCCTGACCAACATCACGTTCGGTTGCTGTATCGCCCATATCGGCGTCGGTGCTTTCTCCGGTTGCAGCAGTCTGCCACATGTCGATCTTTCGGCTGTTGTCGGTGGTGTCGGGGATCAAGCGTTTGAAGCCTGTACCGCTTTGGCGAAGGTGGATGTTGGCAGTAGCGTTGACCGCATCGGGAATGGGGCGTATGCCGGCTGTCGCAGTCTGGCTGATTTGTCGATTCCGGCTGGAGTCACAAATATTGGGTGGTGGGCCTTTTCCGATTGCGGCGAATTGAAGGAATTCTCAATCCCAGCCGCCGTTACGCAGATTGGATTGTATGCTTTCTCTGGCTGCTCAAACATGACGAATATCAACGTGGATGCGGCAAACGAAAGCTACTGTAGCCTTGACGGAGTGTTGCTCAACAAAGAAAAAACCACACTTGTTCGCTGTCCCTGTGCCAAGGCGGGAGCGTACGCGGTTCCTTTGACTGTCACAACGATTAATAGCGAAGCCTTCGCTGGCTGCTGTTGTCTGTCGAGCATGTCGATCCCGTCCAACGTGACGGGTGTCGGTGAATGCGCATTCGAGGAGTGCAAAAAGATCGCGTCCTTTGACGTGGATTCCCACAACCGTTACTACAGCAGTTCGAATGGGGTTCTGTTCAACAGCGACCAGACGACGCTCATCCAATATCCCCTTGGTAAGATGGAGGATTGTTACACTATCCCTCCCTTTGTCGCTGTCATCGGGTACGGTGCATTCAAGGGAAGTGATGCCTTAAAAGCGGTCACGATTCCTGAAAGCACATGGTCAATTGGTGGCGAAGCGTTTATGAACTGTTCCTCGCTGACGAACATCGTGATACCAAAAGGGACTGTTGAGATAGGAGGGAATGCGTTTTTAAACTGCGGAAACTTGGCCGCGATCAACGTCGACTCGAATAACGTGTGCTACACCAGTGTGGACGGTGTTCTGTTTTCTAGTCCATATTGGGATCATAGTCTTCTTCAAGTTCCCGGGGGAAGGCGTGGCAACTATACGGTTTCGTCCGACGTGGCATGGATCGATGATTTCGCTTTTTTCGGGTGTTCGCACGTGACGGAAATTAACGTCGATGAAGACAACCCGAATTTCAGCAGTGACGGCGGCGTATTGTTTGATAAGAATAAGACGGTTCTTCTTCAATGTCCGGCGGGCAAGTCCGGAACATATGTTGTCCCCGGCGGCATTCGTGAAATTGAGTCTGCGGCATTTCTGGACTGTTCCGGTCTGACGGGGGTGACGATGCCAGACTCCGTCGAGTCGGTGTGCAGCTTTGCGTTTGCCGGTTGCGCGGTTCTGACTTCCGTTCGTTTCGAAGGAAATGCGCCGAGTGCAGGCCGGGATGTCTTCTTTGGCTCAGACGGCGTAACTGCCGTTCGGAATGCGCGTGACACGTTGGGATGGGGAAAAGCGTGGTCGGGACGCCCAGTTGTTCAGTGGAGCCCCATCGGCCCGATCACTGTGACGTTTGATCCGCAAGGAGGGACTGTTTCTCCGGCCAGCAACAGCGTGATATACGGTGTTGCTTATGGTGAGTTGGCGACGCCGACACGCATCGGATATACATTTGCCGGATGGTGGACTGAACCGGGCGGCCTGGGCGTCTCCGTCTCAAATGTCACTGTTGTAACGGCTGTTTCGGATCATACGCTTTACGCAAGGTGGAGCGAGATTCCCAATCAAAGGCCAAGGGTCGTCAGAAGGACTCCGGCATCCAACTCGGCTTTGATCACGGAGGGTGCCTCACTCGCCTTCAGCGTGACCGCAGATGACGTCACTGATCCGGATGCGGCGACAAGGGGGATGTCTAACATCACATGGTTCGTTGATGGCCATTGGGCTGGAGAGAACCATAGAGGGGCGCCGAACGCGATCACCGGTTCGTTTGTGTTAAAGACGTACGCTAACACGGTCAAAGGTATCGCTTACACAAATGTTTTGGTGAAAGCTGTTGTACAAGACGTTTTGACGGGCATGACGAATGTCGACTGGATGGTGCGGATCAACAATGTGGCTGCGGAACAAAGGTTGGTGTTTCCTGCATTTGATGTAAAAGTTCTGGGCGATCCAGTCTTTTTGCCTGGGGCAACCGTGTCGTCGGGGTTGCCGGTGGTCTACACGAGTTCCAATGAATCGGTCGCGAGAGTTTCAAACGGACTTATCCAACTTGTCGGTTGTGGTGTATCGGTGATCACAGCGAGCCAGCCGGGGAATTTCGACTTCATGGCTGCAACCTCAGTCAAGAGGACACTGACGGTGAAAGCCCGATTGACGGCGGTTGTCTCAGGCGGCGGCTCGGTGACAGGAGCCGGCCTTTATATGCCAGGTGTCCGCGTAACGCTCAGGGCCGCACCACTGGCCGGATACACGTTCCTCGACTGGGACGACGGGTCACAGAATGCCGCAAGGGTCTTTACCATGTCAGCTTCCAATGCAACGGTGGCAGCCATGTTCGAGCTGACGACAAAGGTGTCGCCTCCTGTCGTCGGCAATCCCGGGGCGCAGCGTACGATGATTGGCCTGTCATTCGCGTTGCCTTTGGATATTTCTTCGGACAGTCTGCCTACGGTTACGGTAAACGGATTGCCTGCTGGGTTAAAATACGATACGACGTCTCAGACAATCACGGGAATACCGAGTGCCATCGTCTCCAATAAAAGTGTGACAGTTACCGCCAGAAACGTGAATAAAACTGCGTCTGGAAACACGTTTGCAATAACAGTCGATCCTCTGCCGGTTTGGGCGACCGGATATTTCAACGGTTCGATCAGTGACGGTAACGACAGTGGTTTGATTTCGATGACAGTGTCGCCGTCGGGTGAAATCACCGGTAAGTTCTCGCTTGCGAAAAGAACCTATTCATTTGCCACATCCCAACTCGATTCCTATTCCGAGGAAAAGCACGAGTTCATCGTCGGAACGACGGTGAAGACGGATACGGTGGACTGGCGCATTCTCTTGTCAATTACCCCGCGGATGGTTGTTGCGCCTGCGTGTTCCACTTTGGGCTATGTGGGCGTCAATGTGGTGAAAGAGAACGCGGACGGTACGGTGGCCATGGTGTTTTCCGGGAGAATGTACCGCGACGTCTGGAAAGACGCCGCCCCGGCTTCGTTCATGACAAACTTCTGCGTGGGATATTACACGGCGACTCTGCCGGGCGGGGCGGAGTACGGAAGCGGCTACTTGACATTTACGGTTGATAAAAGCGGCGGCATCAAAACGGCAGGTAAGCTGGCTGATGGAACGACGGTTTCACAGGCTGGGAAGCTGCTTCTTGATGAGGCCGGCCGCATCTATGCGGTGTTGTCAATGGTTCCTGTCGCATATAAAGGCGGAAGTCTTTTCGGGCGCGTGGAATTGTACAAGGCTGCAGAAGGGACGCCTGTGATCGTGCGCGTGCTAGACGGTTCGGCTCTCCAGTGGAAGAACCTCGATCCGAAGGCGACTCGCGTTTATGGCGAAGGCTTCATCCGAGAGTCTGCAATGACCGGTGGCTGGTTCGACAAGACCGGCAACCTGTATGATTACTACAGGAACCGGTATTGTCTGATTGGGACAGATGCCGATGCGGAAAGTCCTGAACTTGCTATCGGAACGAACCGTTACGCCTCGGTTTGCTGGAATCCCGAGGGAATCTTATTGACGGTGGTGACCAATCATTTCGGCGTGTTGACGGGGTTTGCCGCACCGACGATCGGTGTTCCCTTTCGGACGAACGGCGAGTACACGTATGACGGCGTAACGAATGCGGTCGGACTTACTGTTACGTTGACCCGTGCAACCGGTATTTTAAAGGGTTCTTTCAAAACATGGTTCGATTACGCCGCTACGCATACATTCCGGAAGATAGCGTTCGAAGGTGTGCTGACGCCAGAGCGCGAGGACAAAGGCGATGGAATTGATGGAAGGGGGTTTTTCCTGTGGGCGGATACGGCACAGTACGTCAATTCGCATAAAGAGACCGTGTCATACGCCTTCAATTGGTCATACGATTTAAGCGTTCTATCGTCCGACATGCCTTGCTTCTGCGATTATTTGGTTGTCGATTTGGCTGCGGGCCCATCTGCTGCAAACTATCCGGTAAGCTATCTTGAATCCCCTCCGGCCGAAGGGTGGTCAGATGACTATAAAACCACCAAATTGGTTATGCGGCGCATTAAACCGGGAACGTTCGTCATGGGGAGCCCAGTGGGAGAATTGTGCCGGTATGATTCCGAGATTCAGCACCCCGTCACGGTAACACACGCCTATTATATCGGAGTTTTCGAGGTGACGCAGAAACAGTGGGAGCTGGTCATGGGGGGCTGGCCGAGTTTCTTCAGAAATGTCGATTGCCGAGCGATGCGTCCGGTTGAGCGGGTTTGCTATAACGCGATTCGCGGATTTGGCCTGGGAACGGGATGGCCTACAAATAGCGCTGTGGATGTGGAGTCATTTATGGGGCGTTTGCGAGCTCGAACGGGACGGGCGTTTGATTTGCCGACGGAATCGCAATGGGAATACGCTTGCAGGGCCGGTACAGGGACAGCTTTGAATAGCGGCAAAGATTTGGTTCAGATCTATCAAGACGACAACATGGATGAGGTCGGACGCTACCAGTACAATGGCGGATCGGGCAGTATCTTCAGGCCTGATGTTGACACGGCGGGTGGCACTGCGAACGTCGGAAGTTATCTTTCAAATGCTTGGGGACTTTTCGACATGCACGGCAATGTTGCGGAATGGTGTTTGGATTGGATTGGAGCCTATCCAGACACGGCGGTCGATCCGAAAGGAGCGGCATCAAGTTCGGACCGAGTGGTTCGGGGAGGAAACTGGGGTTCGGTCGCCGGACTCTGCCGGTCGGCGGTACGAGGTAGTGGCATGCCGGATTCCGGTTATGAAGCTATCGGTTTCCGTCTTGCGCTACCAGTCTCTTCGCGGTGGTAACGGAATGTTGCGAACGCATTGTCGCGAGCGGTCTGTTCCTGAGTTTATCGTTGCCCCATTGTCTGCTTGTGCGTAAAAACAGAGTGTAGTATCGTTGCGCCATGTTCCGGTTGTGGATCGAATTTATTTTGCTTTTTGTCGTTCTGCCGGCGGCATTGTTCGCGGTCAAACAGATGGGAGTGTCGTTTCCCGTTCTGCTTGTCCTTTGGTTAGCAGCCTGTCCGGCTGCACGCTGTCTGGTCGTGCGGCACGGATGGGGGACAAAGGAGTTCCTGGGCTCCTCACTGACGCGGCGACAGGCGGGCCATCTGGTTCTGCGTCTGGCGGTGGCGGCCGCTGTGCTGACAGGCGGCATCCTGTGGGTGGCCCCCGAGCAGTTTTTGGAACTGCCCAAGTCGAACCCGCAGCTTTGGGCGCTCGTGATGGTATTCTATCCGATTCTCTCGGTATATCCCCAGGGCCTCCTTTACCGCGGTTTGTTCTACGCGCGTTATGCTTGCCTGTTCCGCACTGAGAACGGAGCCTGGCTGGCGGGTGCGGTGGTCTTCAGCCTCGCGCATCTGGTGTTCGGCAATGTATGGGCAATTGTTTTGACACTGGCAGGCGGATTCCTCATCAACCGAACCTACCGTAAAACCGGCTCGCTGCTGACCTCCGACCTCGAACATACGGTCTACGGGCAACTGATTTTCACCCTCGGCTGGGGCCGGTTTTTGTACCACGGGACTGTGCAACTGATGGAGCGGATATCCAGCTGATTCGCATGTGCAAAAAGAGCGGCTGTGACCGTCCCCCTGTGGTACACTGCTCTCCCATGAGTGCTGATTTCTCGTTGCTGACCCCCGAGCGCGTGTTGGATGCGGTTGAGCAGGCGACTCGCCAACGGTGCACAGGCGTGATCCGCCCCTTGCCCAGCTATATCAACCGCGTCTATACGGTCGAGATGGACTCCGGCGAGCATCTGGTCGCCAAGTTCTACCGTCCTGGCCGGTGGTCGCGCGAGGCGCTGTTGGATGAGCATGCTTTCGTGCGGGCCTGTGCCGACGACGAGATACCGGTGATTGCGCCGTTGCTGTTCACGGACAGCACGACGCTCGGAGAGGTGGAGGGCATCTCGTTCGTACTCTTCCCCAAACGCGGCGGGCGGCCGATCGAACCCGCCGATCCCGGCGATGCGCTCTGGGGACGGCTGGGGGCCTTGCTGGCCCGCGTCCATCGCGTCGGCGCGCGTGCGGCAGCACCGGCGCGGATCACGATGTCGCCTTTCAGCACCACGGCCGCCGATCTCGACTACCTCATCGACGGCGGCTTTCTCGACGCGCGCGAATCGGCGCGCCTGGAAACGTTTGGGCATGAGCTGCTGGACACGATCGCCCCGCTTTTTGAAGGAGCCGAGACGATCCGCCTGCACGGCGACTGTCAGCACACCAACGTTCTTGAACGCCCGGAAACGGGCCTCTTCCTGATCGATTTCGACGACATGATGAACGGGCCTCCGGTGCAGGATCTCTGGATGCTTTTGCCCGGACGCCCCGAGGATGTGCGCGAAGAATTGGAGCAACTTCTTGAGGGGTACGAGACCTTCCGCCCCTTCGACCGGCATTCGCTTGCATTGATCGAACCACTGCGAGTCATGCGCATGGTCTATTATCTGGCCTGGTGTGCGCGACAGTCTCATGACGCGGCCTTTCTCCAAAATCATCCGGACTGGGGATCGCGCGCATTCTGGGCGAGAGAGCTCGCCGAACTCGAGATCCAGTTCGATGTGATCCGCAACGGGCTCTAAGGTGTGCCGATGTCCGCTTTAGGCTGACTCTCCTTTTAAGTTGCCGATTGCCAAACGAATCAGAACCCCTTACTATTATTCCTGTCATGTTTAGAAAATGCGTTTCTCTTTTTATTGGCAGTCTGTTCGCAGTTTCTTATACATTTGCGCAGAAAGCGGTTTCCGACACTCAATTCCCCGTCCGGGCTGAGGTTCGTCTCGTCGAGGAAAAAGGTACGTTTTATGGCGAGGAGCCTCTGTTCGCAACTCTGCATCTGTCCAATGTGACGAAAGAGAAACGTGATGCAGTGCTGGTCACAGAGATCGCGACCGATTCCGGCGAGGCCGTCACGGTTCTGAAGGCACCCGTGTCGCTGCCTGCAGCCGGCAAGGCAGATCAAGCTGTGAGCCACAAGGTCCTCGCGCCGGGCTTCTACCGTGTCACGGCACACCTCGAGATCGAAGGCAAAAAAGGACCGCCAACCGCGTTCAACCTTGGGTACGAGCCGGAAAAGATTGTTTCGCCCGCATCAAGCAAGCCCGATTTCAAGGCGTTTTGGGACAGCAATCTCGCTGCGTTGGCGAAGGTCGAGCCGCACTACTCGATGGTGCTTTTGACGAACCTCTGCACAGACGCGATGAATCTCTACGAAGTGCGCATGCGCTCTTTGGGTGACGTGGTGGTTGGCGGCCACTATCTGGTGCCTAAAAAGCCGGGCAAGTATCCCGTCGTTGTCCGTTTTCTTGGGTATAGCTCCGGCCCTTCGATTCCCAATCGCGACAACGGCCAGTTTATCCGCTACGTGGCCTCCACGCGCGGGCAAGGCGTGATGAAGCCAGAGAACATCTATGGCGATTGGATGGCCTATCGCCTGGACAGTCGCGACGACTACTATTTCCGCGGCGCATATCTGGATACCGTGCGAGCCGTTGATTTCGTCTGCTCTCGTCCGGAGGTGGATCAAAGCCGCATTGCGGTCGAAGGCGGCAGCCAAGGCGGCACGCTCTCCTACGTGTGTGCTGCTTTGGACAAGCGCGTCTCCTTCTGCATCCCCACGATTCCGGGGTTCTGCGATATTCCGAACTTCATCGCGCTGACCCAATGGCCGGGGAGTGTTTACAGGAACTATCTCGCCACGAACGACAAAGGCGTGACCAAGGAAACCCTGTACGATATGCTGACCTACTATGACGTGAAGAACTTTGCGCCGTGGATCACCTGCCCTGTCATCATGGGCGTGGGCTTGCAGGATCCGATCTGTCCGCCGCGCACCAACTTTGCTCCGTACAATTTGCTGAAGGGCGAAAAGCGCTACCTGATTTATCCCGAGACTGGGCACGGGGTGCGCATGAGCGATTACGTTCCCAAGGCGTATGAGTGGTTGCTTGAAAAGTATGGCTTCAAGAAGTGAGCGGGGCTATCTGATGAACGGCAGAGGAGGAAGAGCTGAATGAGCACGAAACAAGGTGGGGCATCCCGGCGGAGTTGTCTGAAGATCATGGCGGCGGCAGCCGGGGGAATCGCGGCGGGCGTCGGTTCCGCCAAGCTGGTGGGACGGCTGGGGGCGGCGCCGGATGGGCCGTGGCGCGTGCTGACGCCCGAGGAGGCGCAGCTGGTGGAGGCGGTGTCCGAACAGATCATTCCGGCTGACCGCGATCCCGGCGCGAAAGAGGCGGGCGTCGTGAATTTCATCGACCGGCAGTTGGACGGTCCTTACAGCCGCTTCGCCGACAAATACCACAAGGGGCTTCAGTGCCTCGCCCAGACGAGCCAGTCGATGTTCAGCAAATCTTTTGTGCAACTCAGTTGGCCCGATCAGACCCGTCTTCTTCAGGCGATGGAGTCTGGCAAAGTGCCCAAGGACATCTGGTCCGATCCGTCCTCGCGCGACTTCTTCAGTATGCTCCGAGACCACACGATGCAAGGTTTCTATGGCAGTCCGCGGCACGGTGGAAACAGGAATTACGCGAGCTACAAGATGTTGGGTCTTGAATATCCGCGGGTGATCGGTCAGAACCGGTATCCGAAACAGGTCGGCTGAACGGCGGCTGAGAGGAGGCTTACGGTGTCGAACAATCATGTGAATGCGGTGATCGTGGGAGCCGGCGCGGGCGGCGGCGTGGTGGCCAAAGTTCTGGCAGAGGCTGGGCTTTCGGTGGTGTTGCTGGAGCGAGGCAAGTGGCAGTCATACGAAGATACGACTGACGATGAGCTGAGGTCCCAGCGGACGACACCTTTGGGCAACCCCTACGGTCCCGACGATGAGCGCTACCGCCGCGTCGTCGAGAATCCGGACGGCTCGACGCGGATTGTGCTGCCCAGCGAGGGCGGTTACAACAATAACGCCGCATGCGTCGGCAGCGGCACGCTCAGTTATGGCGCGATGGGCTGGCGTTTCATGCCTCAGGACTTCCAGCTGAAATCGATCTACGGCCGTCCCGAAGGTTCGACGCTCGACGATTGGCCGATCTCATACGACGAACTGGAGCACTGCTACGAACGTGCCGAGTGGGAGATCGGTGTGGCAGGCAGCGACGAAGGAAACCCCTTTGCGCCGCCGCGCAAGAAGCCGCGTCCGATGCCAGCCTTCCCCTACAACAAAGAGGGCAAAATCATTTTCGATGCTGCGAAACGTTTGGGATGGCATCCGTTCCCCGTTCCGATGTTGCGCAACTCCATTCCTTACGGCGGGCGCCCCAAGTGCATTCACATGCGCTCGTGCTGCGGTTTCGCCTGTCCCATCAACGCCAAGTGTGGCACGCAGAACACCGTCATTCCCGCGGCGATGGCCACTGGCAACTGCGAGGTGCGCACCGATGCGGTGGTCAGCGAAATTATGCTCGATGGCCGCGGCAAGGCGCGGGGCGTGAAGTATTTCGATGCCAACGACCGCTTGCAGGAGCAGACCGCCGATATCGTGGTGGTCTCCGCTTCGGCCACGGAGACGCCTCGGCTGTTGCTCAACTCCAAGTCCAAGCAGTTCCCCAACGGCGCAGGCAACAACAACGACTGGGTCGGACGCAACCTGCAAGGACACTGCTACTGCGGGGCCAACGGGTTTATGTCAGAGGACATCTATGAAGAGTCCGGTCCAGGCTCGAGCGTCGCCTTCTGTGACTTCAGCCACGGCAACAAAGGGCTCTGCGGCGGTGCGATGATGGCCAACGAATTCATTGCCCTGCCGTACGCCTTCACGAACACCCGTCCGCCGGGCGCGGCCCGATGGGGGCTGGCGCACAAAGAGCATCAGCGCAAGTACTACAAGCGGACGATCCGAGTGATGGGTCCGGTTCAAGAGATGCCCGTTTTCGACTCGCGCGTGCGGGTCGATCCTGCGGTGAAGGATCACTGGGGCATTCCGGTTACGCGCCTCTCTGGCCGTCGTCATCCGCACGACGTCGAGATTGCAAAGTTTGTCGTCGGGAAAGTTGAGGCGCTGCTGCGCGAGGCAGGCGCAACGGACATTTGGTCGTGGGTTCCCGGGCTCGGCGGGCCGAGCGGCGGACAGCACCAGGCGGGCACCTGCCGCATGGGTAACGATCCTAAGACGTCGGTGACGAACCGCTATGGTCAGGTGCATGAGATCGACAATCTGTTTGTGGCGGATGGCAGCCTGAACGTGAACAACGGCGGCTTCAATCCCGCGCTGACGATCATGGCGCTGGGCTACTGGGTCGGCGAGTATATTGCCAAAGAGTGGAAAGGCGGCGGACGCTTCCGCGCATAATCATTTCGAGGGAGACGGATGAAAGCGAAAAAGAATAAAGTCAAAGAAGGCGCGTGGACGGCGTTGCCTTTTATAACGGTGGCCGTATTTTTGCTGTGTACGGTGTTGGGCGGTCTCGGCTACTTCGAGTTCACGCCTCCCGAAAAGACCTGCATCTCCTGCCACGAAATCCGTGCGTCCCACGCGAGCTGGACCAACTCCGTCCACCGCGAGGTGTCGTGCAAGGTGTGTCATGGCGGTTCGGCCAATTCTGTTCACGCCTTGCGCGAGAATGCCAAGCGCGTCTTCTGCCATCTCACCCAAGCACGCCACGAGAACATCCACCTGAGCGAAGAGCAGACGGTCCGCATGGTGCAGGCGTGTCAGAGCTGCCATGCGCGCGAATTCGCGTATTGGCGGCAGAGCGGTCACGGCACGAACTACGCCGCCATTTTCATGGACGAGAAACACAACAAGACCGAGCAGATGGCGGATCAGTGCTTGCTCTGCCACGGCATGTTTTTCGAAGGCAAGATGGCGAACATGGTCACGCCGCTCGACACGAAGGGGCCTTGGCGTTTCAGGAATCCCGATCTCGCTGACCGTCCCGCAATTCCGTGTCTGGCGTGCCATGAGATGCACGCGCCCGGCCAGCCGTTCCGGCATTCTGCCATGGACATGGCTCGCGCATCGGCGGGCACCAACCCGCCCGCGTTCCGGCGCGACACCATCGCCTTTTACGTCAGGCAGGAGGGCACGCATTTCGCCATCGACGATCTGATGGTGCCGAAGATCTTCGACAACGGACGCCCCGTAAAAGTTTCGTCAGATCCGCGGCAACGGCTCTGTACGCAGTGCCATGCGCCCAACGCGTTCGGGCAGGCGGGCACAGGCGATGACCGTACGCCCACAGGTGTGCACGAGGGCCTCAGTTGCGTGGCCTGCCACGCGCCGCACTCGAACGACACGCGCGCTTCATGTGTGAAGTGTCATCCGCGTTTCTCCTCGTGCGGGAAAGATGTCGCAACCATGGACACGACCTTCCGTTCGAGCATGAGCAAGCACAATATTCACACGATGAAGTGCCTCGACTGCCATCCGAACGGCGTGCCCAAGCGTCCCCCGGGCGTGCCAGTCACGGGTATGTGAGCGCGTCATCGTTTCATTACGCAAGGGGGCGTGCGGTGGCGAACAGGCATGTGAATGCGGTGATCGTCGGTGCGGGCGCGGGCGGCGGCGTGGTCGCCAAGGTGCTGGCGGAGGCCGGACTTTCGGTCGTCCTGCTGGAGCGGGGCAAGTGGCATACGTTCGACGACAACACGGACGACGAACTCATTTCGCAGCGGCCGGTGATCGCCAACGCCTACGGTCCGGACGATGTGCGCCACCGCCGGGTGATCGAGAACACGGACGGATCGACGCGCATCGTGCTGCCCAGCGAGGGCGGCTTCAACATCGCCGCCTGCGTGGGCAGCGGCACCTTGAGCTACGGAGCGATGGGCTGGCGCTTCATGCCTCAGGACTTCCGGATGCGGTCGACCTACGGCAATCTTGCGGGCTCGACGCTCGACGACTGGCCGATCTCTTATGACGAGTTAGAGCCGTACTATGAGCGGGCCGAATGGGAGATCGGCGTGTCTGGTGACGACAGCCAGAACCCTTTTGCGCCGCCGCGCAAGCGGCCGCAGCCGATGCCGCCATTTCCCTACAATAAAGAAGCCCAGTTGCTCATTCCTGTTGCGAAGCGGCTCGGGTGGCATCCCTTCCCGATACCGATGCTGCGGAACTCGATTCCCTATGGAGGACGTCCCGCATGCATCCACATGCGCTCCTGTGCGGGTTTCGCCTGTCCGATCAACGCCAAGTGCGGCACGCAGAACACGGTCATCCCGGCGGCCATGGCGACCGGCAACTGCGAGGTGCGCACCGATTCTGTGGTCAGCGAAATCATGCTCGACGGGAGCGGCAAGGCGCGGGGCGTGAAGTATTTCGACGCGGGTGACCGTTTGCAGGAGCAGACCGCCGATATCGTGGTCGTGTCAGCCTCGGCCACGGAGACTCCGCGGCTTTTGCTTAACTCCAGGTCGAAACTCTTCCCCAACGGCGCAGGCAACAACAACGATTGGGTGGGGCGCAACCTGCAGGGACACGGGCGCGGCTGGGCGTACGGGGTGATGCCTGAAGAGACCTACGAAGAGGCCGGTCCGGGCGCATGTGTGGCTTTCTGCGATTTCAATCACGGGAACAAAGGGTTGTACGGCGGCGGACTGATCGCCAACGACTTCATCCGGCCACCGTACACCTTCGCAGGCCGACGTCCGTCAGGCGCGGCCCGATGGGGATTGGCACACAAGGATTTCCAGCGCCAGAACTATAAGCGCACGGTGCTTGTGACCGGGCCAATTCAGCAGATGCCGATGTTTGAGTCGCGCGTCAAGGTCGACCCGGTTGTCAAAGACCACTGGGGCATCCCGGTTGTCCGGCTCTGCGAGCGGTGCCATCCGCACGACAAGGAGCTGATTGCGTTCATCGCTGACAAATCGGAAACGCTGCTCCGCGAAGCCGGGGCGACCGAAAGGTGGAAGGGCGGCGGTCCTGCGAGTGCCATGCATCAGGCAGGTACCTGCCGAATGGGCAACGACCCGAAAACGTCCGTCACCAACCGCTACGGGCAGGTACACGAAATCGACAACCTCTTCATTGCTGATGGCAGTCTGCATGTGACCAACAGCGGTTTCAACCCGGTGCTTACGGTCATGGCGCTCGGCTATTGGGTCGGCGAACACATCGTCCGCGAGTGGCGCGGCGGGGGACGCCTCCGAGTTTAGAAGATGTGAAAGTTAAGGGTGACAACAGTGAAAAAGTGGATGGTTTTGGCCGTGTGGTGTGTCGGAGGAATGGCGCTTGCTGGTCCATCGGTGACGATGCATTCGCTGCTGACTGAGATGGTTAACCGCGAGGGACAGGCGCGTTTTCCAGAGCCGGCTTACACGTGCCGCCAGTTCAGCAGCTATGACCGGGGCACGACGGCTCCGGACAAGCCGGGCTGGTTCGCGAATGACGACCGCAGCCAATTTCTGCGCACGGAAACGGGGCGCGGCAGACGCGAGTTCGTGCTGTTCGACGCCGAAGGACCGGGCGCGGTCGTGCGCTTCTGGGTGACCTTGGGACGAACCGACGGGGCTGGCATCCTGCGCATCTATCTGGATGGGAAGGCGACACCTGAGATCGAAGGCAAGGTGTTGGAGTTGATCAGCGGTGGCCTGCTCTGCGGCGAGCCGCTCTCGTCGTCGGTTTCGGAGCGGACCGAGTATCTGAAGCGCGGTCACAACCTCTATCTGCCGGTCCCTTACGCTTCGCACTGCGTGATCACCTATGAGAGTGCGTCGATCACCGACCCCGACCGCAACAAAGGGGAGAACTTTTATTACAACATCGAATATCGCACGTACAGCAAAGGGACGTCGGTGGAAAGTTTTTCACCGGTGGCGCTGAAGCGCGACGCGGTGGCCGTCGCGGAAGTGCGGCATCGGCTGGCGGGTGGGGAGCGCGGGGTGACGGGGTCGGAGATGGAGACCGTCTCTTTCGATGGCTTGATTCAGCCGGGTCAGAAGATCACGCGTACGGTGGAGGGGACGCGGGCAGTCCGGCTGCTGGCGATGAATCTGGACCGAGGGCAGCGGGCTCAGGCGCTGCGGTCGACGGTCATCGAAATGGCTTTCGACGGGGAGCGCACGGTCTGGGTTCCCGCAGGCGATTTCTTCGGCACGGGCTGCAAGCTCTCACCGTACCGAACATGGTACACGGAAGTGACGGGCGACGGGCGCATGGATGCGGCGTGGGTGATGCCGTTTAACGAGCGTTGCGAACTGACCGTGCATAACTTGGGCACAGAGCCAGTGGCGGTGACGCAGGGCGTGATGGTGACGGCACCGTGGAGCTGGGACAGCCTCAGCATGCATTTCGGTGCGGGGTGGTTCGAGCAGAACAGACTGCGCACCCGCGTGAACGGCGGACATTTCGATGTGAACTATGTGACCCTGACGGGCGAAGGGGTATTGGTCGGTACGGGCGTGACACTTTTCAATACGGCAAGCGCGTGGTGGGGCGAGGGTGATGAAAAAGTGTTTGTGGACGGAGAGGCATTCCCTTCGCACATCGGTACGGGATCGGAAGATTACTACGGGTATGCATGGGGCAGCTCGAATCCGTTCAGTCATCCGTTCATCGCGCAGCCGGACGGTACCGGCGCGGGGCGGACGGGCCCCGTAGTGAATCTTCGCTACCGCAGCTTGGATGCCATCCCGTTCCGCAAGCGGGTGCAGTTCGACATGGAGATGTGGCACTGGGCGGACACCGTCATCAATCAGGCCCCTGTCACATACTGGTACATGAAACCGGGTGGCACCTCCAACCGGGGGCCAGAGCCGGAGCAGGCTGCGCGGGCGGTTGCACAGTCGCGGCGCGACCTTGTGGTGCTGACGCCTGTCACGGCGGGACGGCTTGAGGGCGAAGCGATGGATGCCGAGGCGGATCACGGCAAGGTGTCGCCGCAGTCGAGGGAAGGCCCGGAGTGGAGTGGAGGCAAACAACTCTGGTGGACAGATGGCAAATCCAACGACATGGCGCGCCTGAGTTTCGCGATGGCTGAGGGCGGTCGGTACACACTGAAACTGGCACTGACGCATGCGCCGGACTACGGCGTGGCGAACATCGGGGTCAACGGCCAGGTGCTTGCCCGCGCTTATGACGCATATGCGACGAAGGTGGAGCCGCACGTTGCTGAATTGGGCACAGTGGAGCTGAAAAAGGGCGAAAATGTGCTGACGCTCACGATAGTAGGGGCTAATCCGAAGGCAATGAAAGACCGGTTCTTTTTCGGAGTGGACTACCTCGAGATTGCACAGGTCAAAGAATAGTCCACAGGGAGGGCAGGCATGCGTTTGACGGAATGGGTTGTCGTTTTTGTTTTGGCTGCGGTCAACGGGTATGCGCAAGAGGGGTGGCTGCAGCGAACGGTCACCGCAGAGGCGGACGCATGGCATGTCGTCCGGGTTACTGTTGCGACTGAGAGTTCGCGGCTCGTTCTCAAGCAAGCGAACGACGGCAACGGGTTTGCGCTGCCACGTATCGCGCCGCTGCGCCGAGAGGTGTCGGCCCAGGCCGATATCCGCATGAGTCAGCGGCTCTGCTCGAGCGGATGGAACTTTGCGGGTGTGGCGCTCTATCAGGACGATGCAAACTATTGGATGTTGGCACTGGTCGAAGGCCCTGACGGCAAGCATACCGTGGACTTCATTGAGAACCGCGCGGGTGTGTGGCAGGCGCAGAGCGAGCCGAAAACCGCGCTGAAACATGAAGGCAATGTCTCGTTTCCGTGGAAGTCAGAAGCGTCTTACCGGCTGCGTCTGGCGTTCCGCGACGGCAAGGTGTGCGCCGAGGTGGCCGACCCGTCCGACGGGCGAGTGACGGCCTCGGCATCTTTCGCGTTGGGAAGCGTGCCAGCTGTGCGTTCGGGGCGTCCGGGGTTGATCGTTCATGCTAGTACAGCTGCATGCGACGCATTCAAATTTGGGACGCGAGAAAAGCCCTCGCTTCCGGCTGGCTTGACGCTGCAGAATGGACCGCTTGGACATTTGGCTTTGTTAGATGACGCGTTACCTGGGCACGACCGTGCGGCGAACGCACGGCTTGCAGAAGCGCTGACGCAAAAAGGTTTCGGCGTGACGCGGCTCACGGCTGAACAGCTCCTCGCTCCAGATGTGCTGACAGGCGACGCTTTTGCGCTGCTGGTGGTGCCTCAGTGTGCGTCTCTCCCCGCACAAACAGGAGATGCGGTATTACGGTTCGCGCATGAAGGGGGTCATCTGATCTTCATCGGAGGACCTTTTCTTGACCAGGCACTTTGGCGGGTTGGCGGCCGCTGGCTCGGCGCGGAAGGGTTGGCTGATCTGCTTCAGAGTGTCGTGCCCGCGCACCACCCGTTCGAAATCGGTACAGGGCTCGATCTCAAGGCGTGGAGGCGTTCCTGTCAGGACAGCAACATCGCCTCGACGTTCCGCGTGATGAATGAGGGCCCGGCTGGAACCCCTTGTCTGCGGATGGATATTCCCGACTTGAGCGGATGGGATGTGCGCCAGTCGCCCATGCTGCCCTCGCTCTTCGGCACGGGCGACGCCGTTTTCACATTCATGGGCAAGGGCGATGCAAAGACTGGCCAGCTCGCGGTCGAAATCATCGAGCGGGATGGCTCTCGGTGGATCGCTACCGCAATTCTGACTACGGAGTGGCGCAGGATCGGTTTGCGCCTGACCGATTTTCGCTACTGGCGTGACTCGTCAACGGCAGGAAAGCGCGGTCGCGAGGGAGACGCATTGAATCCGAGTCAGGGCGTGCGTCTGTGCGTGGGGCTGTCGGCTTCGCACACGTCGGCTGTCGGCGCGGGAGCACACACACTCTGGCTGGCGGATGTCGGAACAGCTCACGATCCTTTGACCGAGGCAGGCCTCAGCGGAACGGAGACGGGTGCCAGCATCGAAGCCGTCTACCCGCACTACAAAACCTGTACGCTGAAAGGGCCTTCGACGGTGACATGCACGCAGGCGGAGAAATCTCAGGAACGAACGCTTTTAGAAAATCAGACGAATGTTGTGTGTGCGATACCGCGTTTGGCGGGCCAGGGGTTCGGGCGTCATGAAAAATGGCGTTTCGTGCCGTTTGCTGAGGCGAAGAGCGAATCTTCCGCGAGCGGTGCCTGCGAATGGCTCCTGCTGAACAATCGGTTGCCGCTCGACGGTGTGGCGTTTGCGGGCTTCGGGTACAACGATCCTGCGGTATGGTCGTCACCGGCTGTGTCCGCGCGCATTGCGCAGATGGCCGCCAGCCTGGTGCAACGCGTGATAGTCGAGGAAGCGGGCGCGGAACAGTTCGCCTACTGGCCGGGCGAGCCGGTGCATCTAGGCGTGCGTGTCCGCGCATTGGGTGACAACAAACCCGAGCCGGAGATCACGCTTGAAGTCAGGCGCGGTGCGCGCGTTGTCTGGTGCGAGCGCGTCAAGCGCCCGCTCACTCGCGGCGAGACCGCCTGCGAGTTCGTGTGGCAGCCGCCTGCCGAACCGGGGGTGTACACCTGTCGGGCACGCGTGGATGACTCTGCCGGCAGCGTGGATGTTGTGCAGCATGACTTCGCGGTGCTCGATCCCGCACCTGCACCGACGAGCTCGTTTGTCACTGTGCGGGACGGCGACTTTTGGCTGAACGGCAAGAGGTGGTATCCGGTAGGCGTCAACTACTGGCCGCTCTATGTTTCCGGCATGGACAACACAGACTACTGGCCGGGATGGTTGCGCGACTCCTATTATGCGCCGAGGCTGGTCGAACGCGACCTTGCCCACATGCAGGACATGGGGGTGAACATGGTCAGTATTCAAAGTCCACCGCCTGCGGAGTATCGCAATCTGCTCGACTTCTTGCGGCTGTGCGCCAAACACGACATCCGGGTCAACCTCTACGTTGGACAGGCTTCGCCTCTCGCTTTCAACGACGCCGAACTGAGGGCGTTCTTGGAAACGGCCCGCATTCCAGGGAATTCCACGGTCTTTGCCTTTGACACCATCTGGGAGCCCGGCAACCACGTGTTCAAAGATGACGCTGCGCGGATGCGTTGGGACGGCGCCTGGCGTGCGTGGATCGACGAACGCTACGGATCTGTCGAGAAAGCCGAGCGCGACTGGGGTTTCAAAGCGCGCCGCGACAAGGAAGGGAAGGTCGTCTCACCTGCCGACGCGCAATTCCGTGAGGATGGCGCGTGGCGCGGCATGATGGCGGCTTACCGGCGGTTCATGGACGATCTGACGAGCGGACTCTGGGGCAAGGCGAACCGACGGTTGCGAGAGCTCGACCCCAATCACCTCATCAGTTTCCGCCAGGGCAACACATTGCCTCACGATTTTGCACTGAGCGGGCCGGTCAAGCACATCGACTTCATCTGTCCTGAGGGCTACTCGATCCGCGATACAGACGAAGGTGAGGGCGCGATCGGTTTCATCACCCGTTATGTGCACCACACGACGGGCGGCAAGCCGATCGTCTGGTCTGAGTTCGGGACGAGCGTATGGGATGCTGCCCGCCTTGCGCCTGACCCCGAATCCGTCGTGCGTCAGGGTCGCTACGAGGAACGCTTCTACCGCACGGCTCTGGCGGCGGGCGCGAACGGCACGGTGCCTTGGTGGTGGGTGGGCGGCTATCGCGTGGATGAGCGGAGCGACTTTGGCATCGTCGAGCCTGACCGCACGGAGCGGCCCTCAGCGCGACTGATCCGTGCGTACGGGCCGCTGTTCAAGGCGCCGCACGCGCAACCGGCGGCGACAGTCGAGTTCGATTTTGACCGCGACGCGAACGCGGGCGGGTATTGGCGGACGGCGTTCAACGAAGGCGCGGCCGCTTATCGCGCGGCGGTGCGTCAGGGCAAGATGATCGATGTGCGCACGCGGGGTACGGCCGCGGATTCAGGAAACGTGCCGCCAGTCGCTGTAGGCAATGTGCCTTGTGACGGCAGCAATCCTCCCAAGTATCTCGATGCCGAGTTCAACCATTTGCAAGTGCTCGACGCCACGGGTGTTTGGCGAGAGGCCGAGGACGGAGCAGAGATCACGGTCGCTAAAGGACAGCCTGTGCGGGCGCGGGCGTCATTAGGAAACCTGCAAGAGGCGGCGTGGGTCGCGGCGTCCGGAAGCGGCGTATCCGTCGATGACGGCGTGGCGCTTGTCGTGCGGACGGCTGACGGTAAAGTGGCGGAGGCTGTGCCGCTCAAAGCGAATGTGGCGTATTTGGCCGACGCCGATTTCGGTGAGTTCCGCCTCTTGCCGCAGGCCGGTCGAAAGATCGCTCTGTCGGTGCGCCTGGAAGCTTTTGGACGTTTGCGCACGCCCTTCGGTGAGGCGCGCGCGTTTGCCGTCCAGGCTCCGTGACAGGTCAAACGAAGAGTTCGTTTTCGGTCATGGCGCAGAGAGCGTGATAGAGAGGCAGGTGGAGCTCCTGAATCTTGTAGGTCTCGGTCTCGGGAACCTTGAAAAGCAGGTCGCAGTGGGGGTCCATGCGGCCGGGGTTGGCACCGGTAAAGCCAAGCGTGGCCATGCCGACGGCGCGGGCGGTCTGAAGAGCGCGCGTGACGTTCACGGCATTGCCGCTCGTGCTCAGGCCGATCAAAACGTCGCCTGTTCTTCCGAGCGCGAAGACCTGTTGCGCGTAGATGAGTTCGGGCGCGAGGTCGTTGGCGGTGGCCGTGATGACTGCTGCGGCTTCGCAGAGGTTCACCGCCCGCAGGCCCTGCTGGAGTTTGACGGCGAGGGCTCGGTCTTCGATGTGGCGCTGGAGTGCGGCAAGCTGTTGGGGCTCGGCCGGACGAGTGAGATGGAAGCCCTTGAGCAGCTCGCCTGTGATGTGTGCGGCATCGGCGGCGCTGCCGCCGTTGCCGCAGGCGAGGATCAGCCCGTTACGCGCGTGGCAGGAGCAGAGCGTGGCGACAGCGTCTGCAAGTGGGCCGGTGAGCGCGGCCAACGCGGGATAGCGGTCAGCGAGTGTCTGAGCGAGAGCGAGTGTAGTGTTTTTCATCGCAGTTTCAGTGTACAAAAGGCGGGGAACGGATGCAACGCAGGACCCTGCAGTTTTTCGGCTTTCCTTTTGAACCCGGAGTCCGTATCATTCGATTCAAAGTTGACAGGCTGCGTGCAGTTGCGCGGCTGAGGTTTAAGGGGTTTCACACATGAATGATTCGATTGTTAATCCGGGTCTTGGCACTCTCATCTTTGTTTTGGGCGGTCTGGCGGGGGCGGTCTTCTATTTGCCTCTGAAGCGTGAGAAGAGCTGGGCGTGGGAAAGCTATTGGTTGTTCTATGCGATCTTCGCGCTGGTCGTCGCGCCGTGGACACTGGCGGTCATCGAGTGTCCGAACGTGTTAGACGTGCTTAAGCAGGCTCCGTCAAGCGAGCTGTGGTACTGCTATCTGTGCGGCGCGGCGTGGGGTTTCGGCGGGTTGACATGGGGGCTGATGATCCGCTATTTGGGCGTGGGTTTAGGGTTGGCGATCGGCTGCGGTATCTGCTCTGCGGCAGGTACGCTGATTCCGAAGATTATTACGGGTAAGTTCGGCGAGCTGCTCCAGCCGGGCGCAGGCATTGTTTCGTTGCTGGGGGTTATTATTTCGATCGCGGGCATCGTGTTGGTGGGGCTTGCAGGCATGTCGAAAGAGGGCGAACTGCCAGAGGAAGCCAAAAAAAAGGCGGTAGAGGAGTACAATTTCAAGAAGGGTATCCTGGTAGCAATCTTCTCCGGATTCGCGAGTGCGGGGTTGGGCTTCGGCCTGCAGGGCGGCAAAGAGATGGAGTCTCTCGCCTATCTGGGTGGCACAACGGTGGCGTGGAAGGGCATGCCGGTTCTCGTGATGTGTCTGTTGGGCGGTTTCACGGTGAATGCGTTGTGGTGTCTCTTCTTGAACCTCAAAAACAAGACGCTCGGCGACTACGTCAAAAAAGGTGCGCCGATCATGGCGAACGTATTCTGGGCGCTGTGTGCGGGCGTGCTGTGGGTGTGTCAGTTCGTTGCATTTAAGACGGGCGAGCCGCGCATGGGCGACCAAGGGTATGTGGGCTGGGCCGTGCTGATGGCCAGCTCGATCATGTTCAGCGGCATGCTCGGACTTATCCTCGGTGAGTGGAAAGGAACGAGCGCTAAGACCCGCGGGCTGTTGGCGTCTGGTCTGGTGGTCCTGCTGTTTTCTGCCGTGATTGCGGGCTATAGCGGCAAGATGGGACAGCAGACGGCCAAAACGCCTGCGGCGGCGGCCGTCGAAAAGCTGCAGAAGTGAGCTGTTGACCGATTCAGCGCGTGGCAGCCGCAAGCAGCCACGCCGGGATATCGGCGAGGCAGTCGAGCACCGGGGCACCGCTCCGCGCGAGTCGCGCGTGGGACTGGTGCCCTTGGGCTATCAGGATGCAGCGCACCCCCAGAGCCTGTGCCACCTCGTGGTCGTGCAGGGAGTCGCCGATGAGCAGCACGGTGGCTGGCTCGAAGGAAAGCCGCTGCAGAAGCGCGCGTCCGAGTTCGAGTTTCGAGTGCCCGTAAAGATTATCTACGCCGCAGGCTCCGTCGAAGTAGTGGGCAATTCCGTAGTGGGCGAGCATTGCGTCGAGGATGCTCTGCTCGGAGGCGGAGAGAATGGACTGGCCGATGCCTGCGTCGCGGAAACAGTCGAGTGCACGCGCAGCGTGGCTGTGCAGATGTATCGAGGTGTCGGCCAGGAAGCGGTCATGGAATTCATGCGCCACGGCATCCCAGTCTTCATGGTCTACGGGGAAGCCTATCGTGCGGTAGAAGTCGATGACCGGGAAACCAAAGACGTCGCGGTAGTACGGAACGTCGATCTGCCGTAGGCCGCGTGCGGCGAGCATGGCATTGATCGCGTTGACGCCCGCCTGCGTGTCGTCGAGCAAGGTGCCGTTCCAGTCCCAGATGATGTGCTGAAAAAGCATAGCGGACACGCCCAGCGAAAGGGGGATGGCGGAGAGGGAGGGATTCGAACCCCCGGTACCTTGCGGCACGCATGATTTCGAGTCATGTGCATTCAACCAGGCTCTGCCACCTCTCCGGCAAAAGTGGGCACAAGAATAGCGGAAACCGGGTGGTTCGGTCAAGGCGGAGTTTACGTTATTCTTCACCTTTGACATTGCTTTGACCACCCGATCCGGCTATTGTGGCACGGTGATGTGATGGTCCGTTCGGATGACGTGATATGGCAATTGAAGTAATCGTTGTGGAAGACGACAGTCGGCTGCGTTCAGGGCTGATGGAGATCATCGACAGTGATCCGGAGTGCGATTGCGTAGGCGCGTTCGGTTCGGGTGAAGAGGCGTTGGAAAAAGCGCCGGCGCTTAAACCGCAGGTCGCTGTGATGGATATTAACCTGCCGGGCATGGACGGCATCGAGTGCGTGCGGCAACTTTCTGAGAGGCTTCCGTCGTTGCAGATCGTGATGCTGACCGTGTACCAGGATACGAATAACCTGTTCCGTGCGCTGGCCGCAGGTGCGCACGGGTATCTGGTCAAGCCGGCGCGGGCCCGCGACCTTCTGGCGGCGATTCGCGACATCCACCGTGGCGGAGCCCCGATGACGAGCGCGTTGGCTCGCAAAGTGGTGGACGCCTTCCGCAAGCAGACGACGCCAGCGGCGCCGTTGCCCAGCGGACAGCCCGCTGACGGCGAAACGGGCGAGTTGGCGCCTCGTGAGCGTGAAATTCTGGATCTGCTTGCCCAAGGCTTTTCGTACAAGGAGATCGCCGACAAACTGAACGTGGCGTTCGCTACGGTTCACACCTACGTGTTACGGATTTACAAAAAGTTGCACGTGCGGTCTAAGAACGCGGCGGTAGCGCGCTGGCTCGGGTACCAGCGCAGCGAGTGAGGAGCGGGAAGGAATGAAAGAGGCTGTTCCTTTGGGGCGCAGAGCGTTTTTGCAGTTGGCGCAGGCGGGCATGGCTGTGCTGCCTTTGGTCCCGCTTGTGGCCCGTGGCCAGACCAATGCGCCGGTTGCGGAGGCGGCTCGGACATACAGCCGGAAGATCCGGCTAGGGCTGATCGGCTGCGGCGGACGCGGCACGTGGATCAGCAACTTGTTTGCTGCGCACGGAGGTTTTACTTTCACTGCGGTGGCCGACTATTTCGCGGAGCGGTCGGTGCGGGCCGGCGCGCAATTGGGGGTTCCGGAGGCGATGTGCTTCTCGGGGCTGGACAGCTATCAGCGGCTGATGGCCTCGGGGGTCGAGGCGGTCGTGTTGCAGACGCCCCCGTATTTCTTTCCGCAACATGCAGAAGCGGCGGTCGAAGCGGGCCTCCACATCTACATGGCCAAGCCGGTGGCGATCGATATTCCAGGAACGCAGACGATCCGGCAACTGGCGGCGCGGGCGACCGCGAAGCGACTGGTGTTTACCGCTGACTACCAGTTGCCACGCGACCCCGTGAACATGGAAGTGACGAAGCGCATCCGTGCAGGGGCGCTCGGTAAGCTGCAGACGGTCTTCTCGTCCGGTTGGGCCGGCGGCAATGGGTATCAGGACCCGCCGCCCGAGGCAACAGTGGAGAATCGGCTGAAGGATCTGGTCTGGTGCAACGATGTGGCGCTGGGCGGAGACTATCTGGTCCACTACGACGTGCACATCATCGATGCGGTCGTGTGGGCTCTGGGCAAGGTGCCGGTGGCGGCCATGGGTGCCTCGGCGGCATACCGGCCCTCTGTACATGGTGATGCGCGCGACTCAAGTACGGTCGTATACCTTTTCGACGACGGAACAATTTGGTGCCACCAGGGCATTCTGGGGGCTTATCACGATTGGCTTCGGGTGGGGCGTCTGACTGCGTCGCTACAGGGAACACAGGCGGCGGCGTGTCTCTCCTATGCCGGCAAGTCCTATGTGCGCGGCGGTCCGCGCCATTTCAGCGGCGGCGTGCCGAATCCCGAGGCGAGCGTGCGCACCAACATCGATGAGTTCCGCCAGGCTATCGAAGAAAACGACACCTCCAACCGGCAGGTGGCTCGTGCGGTGGAGAGTAACTTTGCGGCGATCCTTGGGCGCGAAGCCTCTGCGCGGCGGACGCTGGTAACACTCGAAGAGCTCATCCGAGAGAACAAGGCCCTGAAACCTGACCTCAACGGCTTGAAGAAATAGGGCCGGCACTTCGTGAGCTACTCTTCTGATTCGGCGATCTCTTGCAAGTAGCTTTCGAGGGCGCGGCAGTCGTTCTCGCGGCCGTAGCGCACGTGCTCGCGCATATAGTGTTCGGCTTGGTCTGCGTTGCGTGAGCGGATGACGTCAATCAGTGATTGGTGCCAGTCTGCAGGGATCGGCAGACAGTTGACGGCTTTGAAAAAAGAGAGCTGCATGTAGCGCTGAAACCAGACGCGCTGTAGCTCTTGCACGAAGATGGGATACCCGCAAGCCTCTGCGATTTCGAGGTGGAACCCGAAATGCAACCGGTCGCCGAGCTTTCTGTCTGGCGTGTCGACTGCCATATACCGGTCCACCTTCGTGGCTTTCTTGTGCAGTTTGTCGAGCGCCGCCGCCGTGGCTTTCTCGGCGCAGATGCGTGCGGTTTGACACTCGATGGCTTCGCGCATCATCAGATCGTTCTCGATGTCCGCCATGGTCAGCGGGCGCACCCGGCTGCCGCAGAGCGGCAGGCTTTCGACCAGATTCTCGATCTCCAGCATATAGAGGGCTTCGGTGATCGGCATGGGACTCACGCCGAGACGCTTGCTGAGGGTTTTCCGCACCAGACGGGATCCCGGTTTGAGCTTTCCGCTGATGATCTCTTCGCGCAACTGATCGTAAACGCGCCGCGTCAGCGTGTGGCCCTCGTGCAGCGATTGCTTCGCTTTTTCGTCGTTGGGATAACTGTAGTTTGCCATAGAAATATCCTATCGATCAAATTGATTTTTCAATGATACCGAATAGCGGTTTGTGTTGTCGAGCCCGATTCGAACGAAGATGCTATGCAGGTTTCTCTAAGGCTGCGATTGCAGGGGCATCGGAAGGTCTGCCCCTGCCGACATTGCAGAGTGGACGGCAGTGACGGTAACAACACATGGCAGCCGGATGCTGCGCGGCCGCACAGCATCCGGCTGCCTAAGATGGCATGGACGTCGCGAAGGTGACTGAGGATCTGATGGTGCACCAGGTGCGGCGATAAAAGGCGCGGTTGCACGGCACACGTCCTGGCAAAAAAAACGCGCGAGGCTCTCAGGAGTCTCGCGCGTTTCACTTCGCGCATTCCATGCGCTAGTCACCCAGTGACTTATTGACGGTCACATTTTTTACAGCGGCATGTCAGGGAAGACGGTGGTGATCTTGGCGGCGCTCTTCAGAGTCTCCAAGTATTTCTGCACCGAATCACGGGACTTCTGCTGCTTCAGGTGCTCCGTGATCTGCTCTTTCGTCGGAACCGGCTGAACCTGCTGAGGCTGCTCGGTCTTGATCAGGATATGAGAAGCTGTGACCGTTGCGGGCTTCGCCGGCTGGTCACCCTTCGCCTCTAGGGCAGGCGTCTTAGCGGTCACCTTGATCAGGTGATAACCGAAGGGGGTTTCGACGATGTCACCGACCTTGCCGACTTCTTGAGTGAAGGCCGCATCTTCGAATGCCTTGACCATCTGGCCGCGGGTGAACTCGCCCAAATCGCCGCCTTTTTCTTTGCTCGGGCAATCCGAGTTCGCCTTCGCGAGTTCGGCAAAGTCTCCGCCGTCAGCCAACTGTTTCTTGAGACCCAGTATCTTGGCCCGTTTCTCGGCATTGGCTGCATCGAGGCCCTTGTTCTTCTCGGCCACTTCAGCGTTCTTCTTCTGAATCTCTTCGGTGACCTTCAGGATGTCGGCATCGTCCACCTTGATGGAGTCGAGGACGTTTTTCTGGAGCAGCTTGTCGATGACGATGCCATCTTCGAACTCAGCACGGGCCGCGGTTTCGCCAAGGGGGGATTCCTTGAAGTAGGCTTCGACCGTTTTTTTCTGCGCCTTGAGGGCTTCTTCCATTTTGGCGAGTTGGGCTTTGCGATCCGTTTCTGCCACCGTGATGCTCTGCTTCTTGGCCTCGCCCAGGATGAGCGTCTTCATGACGAAGCTGTAAACCGCGCGCTGCTCAAAGTACTTGCGAGCCTCTTCCTTCTGTTCTGCAGGGACGTTCTGGGCCTTGAGAAGAGCGTCGACGACTTTGCTCATGTCCTTGCGGAGATACTTGGCGTCGTTGACAGAAGCGACGACTTCGTTGGGGTCTTTGGCGGTTTCAGTCGCGGCAGCCTTGGCAGTCGTGGCGGTCTTGGCGGGTGCTGTGGCGGCCGGCTTGGCGACAGCGCCGCTCTGTTTCTCGTCAGCGGGTTTCTTGCAGCCGGCGGTGATCAACAGGGTGGACGCCAGCGTTGTGCAAATGAGAGGGGTGCACTTCATGGTTAACTAGTCTCCAATAACGCAGGTTTCTGCGTGGGGGTTGTGTCTAACATCTCTAATGTAACACGCCGGACAGCCGAAGGCACATCGAGATGAAACGTGATAAACATACCAAGAAATCGGGATAAGCCAAGGAGAAGATTTGATTTCGGATCACTTTTCTTTCTTGCAAGGCTATCAAAAAAGTGATTGCCGGACGGCGGAACAGAGCTTTGGCAAAGCGTAAGAAAAAGCGTCTGGACGTCTCTGTGGATAGATAGCGTGGCGTCTCCCTGTTGGAGCTGGGCGAGATGTTGGCAGAGGAAGCGCCCAGAGGACATTGAAAAGCGTAGCCATGGGCGGTCGGGGGGGTGACACTGAGGACAGGTCGTGAAGTCCGGCAGGACGCCGAGATGCCGCAGCAGGTGGGTTTCGTACCAGAGTATGAGCCCTTTGGCCGAGATTTCCGGCGAGGAGGCGAGCAGGTCGAGCGTCTGGCTGAGAAGTTCGAAGAGTGCGACGCTGTCTTGGTGCCCGAGGGTCACTCGCGCTGTCAGATCCACGAGATAGGAGGCTGCTGCGGCGTGTCTCCAGTGTCGGCGCAGCGGTTCGCGCAGGTTGAGAGGGGCGCACTCGCGGATGGCGTGTATGCCGTCGTGGTCGTGCCGGTAAAAGAGTAGGTCACAGGTGTAAAAGAGGTCGTACTGCCCGAGGAAAGCGCTTTTCGGACGGCAGGCGCCTTTGACCGAGGTCACAATCCTGCCATAGTCTGGGGTGAGCCAGGTGACCATGTGGGAGGTCTTTGACCATGGCCGGATCTGGAGGGCGATCGCCTGTGTCTGGATGATCATAGGGTGGAGCCAGAGGCGGCGGGACTTGTTGCATCGGAAAACCATTTTTTCATGGAAGCTTCAATTATGGCGGGTTCGAACGTGAGGCGCAAGCCCGCTTACCCACAAAAAAGCGGAAGGCGCAGCCTGCGAGTATTTCTCTTAAGTTTGGCTCGACTCGACTTAGCGAGATCAGCATAATAGCAAACGAAATGTGTAAGGCGTGAACGGGTTTCTTGGAAAGGACGCGATGATGGAAAAGGGCGTTGTTGAGGAACAAATTGGGAAATACAGGTGGGTGATTTGTGCGCTGCTGTTTTTTGCAACGACCATCAACTACCTTGACCGGCAGATCCTGTCGTTGTGCAAGGAGTTTCTCGACAAGGATATGGGCTGGAGCAATCAGTTCTTCGGCTGGGTCAACGCGGCGTTCCAGGCGGCTTACGGCTTAGGCTTGCTCGCTTTCGGCGCATTTGTAGACAGGTATGGCACAAAGGTCGGCTATACGGTCTCAATCATTTCCTGGAGTATCGCGGCCATCGCCTATTGGTTCGTGCGTGCGCCGCTAGGTTTCTTGGGCGTCCGCATGTGGGTCGGGCTGGGCGAGTCGGGCAACTTCCCGAGCGCGATCAAAGCGACAGCGCTCTGGTTCCCGAAACGCGAGCGCGCGCTTTCGACGAGCATCTTCAATTCGGGCTGCAACGTCGCGGGCATTATCGCGCCGGCCATCATTCCGCCCATTGCTTTAGCGTTTAACACGTGGCGCGCCCCCTATGTGGCGGTTGGCATCGCGGGGTTCATTTGGCTGGTTTTCTGGCTGATTTTCTATGGCCTTCCGCAGCAGAACAAACGGGTCAACAAGGCGGAACTGAACCATATTTTGAGCGACAACGATGCAAATCCCGCGCAGAAAAAAGCGCCGTGGCTCAGCTTGTTGAAATACCGTGCGACGTGGTCGTTTATCACCGCGAAATTCATGACCGATCCGGTGTGGTGGTTTTTCTTGATATGGCTGCCGGACTATTTCAAGAAGACGCGCGGTCTGGATGTGAAACATAGCTGGGCGCATTTGGTGACGATTTATGTCATCATCACCGTGCTCAGTATCTGCGGCGGCTGGGTCACGGGGCACCTGATCAAGAAGGGCTGGACGGTGTCGCGTGCGCGCAAGACGGGCATGTTCGGCTTCGCGCTGTGCGTGTTGCCGATTATCATGGTGACGCATGTCGGCGACTGGACGGCGGTCGTCATGATCGGCATCGCTGGCGCGGCGCACCAGGCGTGGTCGGCAAACCTGTTCACAACAGTGTCGGACATGTTCCCGAAAAGCGACATTGCCTCGGTGATCGGCATTGGCGGTATGGCCGGTTCACTCGGCGGCATGTTGTTTCCTCCCGCTGCCGGTGCGCTGATTGACCACTTCCAGGCGGCAGGCAACGTCACGGAGGGCTACGCGATTCTTTTCGGATTCTGTGCGTTTGCCTATTTGGTAAGTTTTGCCATCCACCATGCGCTCGCGCCGAAATTTGAGCCTTTAGTGATGGACAAGGCGAACCGTTAAAGAGGCTGTTAGCAAGATGGGGTTGGCAACGAACACACGTTTGTTGTAAACCATGAAGAACGAAAAGGCCGCCGCCGCACGAAGCGGAGGCGGCCTTTCTGTTCGTTCTAAAGGAGACGCATTAGTCTTCCGCTTTTTCGGGTGATCCAGGGGATTGAGTCCCCAACCACTCGGTGACCGCCTTCCTGATGGTCTTCTTGGCTTGGCTGAGCGGTTCGCGCACCGTGCAACCGGCGGCGCGTGCATGCCCGCCGCCGCCGAACTGTTTGGCAAGGACCGTGGCGTCGAGCGGCGCACGCGTGCGGATGCTGACGCGGGTTTCAGCGTTGTCGTCTTCGTTGCCGTAGAAAAACAGCGCAACACGGTTGCCGATCAGGCTGCGCGGAATCTCGATGACGTCTTCAGCGTCGGCCTTGGTGCCGTCAGTCTCCTCGAAATCCTGGCCGGTCAGCGTGACCGAAGCGACCGAATTGTTATCGGTGGCTGTGAGCGTGCGGAAAGCGCGTCTCTTGAGTTCCACGTTGGTGCGGCTGAACGAACAGTAGAGTTTGTCGTTGATGAACGCGGTGCGAACGCCATAGCGCAGAAGGTCGGCGCCGCAGCGCAGAGTGGCTGGAGTGGTCTGATCGTAGGCGAAACGTCCGGTATCGGTGATGACGGCGACCCACAGCGCCTCGGCCGCCACGGTGTCAAGCTGCCACCCGGCCTTGCGGGCAAGGCGCCAGATCATTTCGCCGGTGGAAGAGACCCGGCCTTCAATCCAGTTCAGGGCTCCGAAAAGCGTGTTGGTGCGATGATGGTCGATATTGATGACCGTCACTTTGGTTGCCAAGGGCTGGAGAGCTTCGGGCAGGCGGTCGAACGCGCCGCAGTCCACCGAGATCAGCAGGTCGAACCTCTTTTTTGCAGCCACCTCGGGGGAGACGAGTTTTTCGACACCCGCTAGAAAACCGGGGCCTCCTAGGCCTTTGCGCTCGGCTGCAGCCACGGCCTTGACTCCGGCACGGTTGAGCAGGTGCGCGAGGGCGATCATGCAGCCGAGCGAGTCGCCATCGGGCCTGACGTGGCCCGTGATCAGGACGCTGTCGGCCTGGCCGATCGTCTTCAGCAGCTCGTCCGGTTTGGCCTTCTTAGTCTTGGGGGGGTGCTTTTTCATGAAGGGGATAATCAGCGGAGCTGGCCGTTTCCGGTGACCACATACTTGTAGGTGGTCAGTTCTTCCAAGCCCATCGGGCCGCGCGCGTGGAGTTTGTCGGTGCTGATGCCCATCTCCGCGCCCATGCCAAACTCGCCGCCGTCGGTGAAGCGGGTTGAGGCGTTGACGTAGACGGCGGCGGAGTCGACCTCGTTGAGGAACCGCTTGGCGCTGCGCGCATCGTCGGTGATGATCGCGTCGGAGTGGTGTGAGCCGTACGTGTTGATGTGTGCGATTGCGGCATCGACGCCGTCGACGACGCGCACCGAGAGGATCAGGTCGAGATACTCGGTGGTCCAAGACGCCTCGGTGGCGGGGGTGGCTGTGGGTAGAAGGGCACGGGTAGCCTCGCAGCCGCACAGCTCCACCTTGCGCCGTGCCGCCAGATCCGCGATCATGGGCAGAAATGCGGCTGCGACGTCGCGGTGGACCAGCAAGGTTTCCATGGCGTTGCAGGCGCTGGGGCGTTGGCACTTGGCGTTCTCGACGATGGCAAGGGCTTTGCCCAGGTCGGCCGTGCGATCGACGAACACGTGGCAGACTCCCTTGTAGTGCTTTAGTACGGGGATGCGGGCGTGCTCCATGACGGCGCGGATGAGGGATTCGCCGCCGCGCGGGATCACAACGTCCACACGGTCGTCCATCTGCACCAGCTCGCGTACGGCTTCTCGATCCGTAGTGCCGATGAGTTGGACGGCGTGCTGCGGCAGACCTGCGGACACTCCGCCCTGCTGTAGGGCCGCGGCGATGGCGACGTTGGAGTGGATCGCCTCTTTGCCTCCGCGCAAGATCACTGCGTTGGAGGTTTTGATGCAGAGCACAGCTGCATCGGCGGTGACGTTCGGCCGCGATTCGAAGATGATGGCCACGACACCTAAGGGCACACGCTTCTTTTCGATCAGCAAACCGTTTGGACGCGTGCGCTTCCAGATTTTCTTGCCGACAGGGTCGGGCAGAGCTGCGACTTCGCGAACGCCCTTAATCATCCCGTCGATACGGGCGTCGGTAAGCGTCAGGCGGTCGATCATGGATGAGGAAAGCCCGGTAACCTGCGCCTGCGCGAGGTCCTTCGCGTTAGCTTCCTTGATGAGACCGCGCTGCGCGTCGAGAGCGTCGGCCATGGCTTGCAGGATGGCGTTTTTCTTTTTGGCCGAGAGGTTCACCATGCTGCGCGAAGCGGTCAATGCCTGATCGCCAACAGTCCGGATTGTGTCGTGGAGATTCATGGTAGGAAGTCGTTTGGAGATAGATGTCAGCGTGCTGGATTTAAACGCCTGACTCCTCGTTTCTATCTCCTCCTTTGCTAGAGGGCGCTGCTGAGGATGAGCGTGCCCGTGTCGTTGCCGGCCACGACATCGACCAGAACTTTCTTGTCGCGTCCGCAGGCGATCACTACGCCGCACCCCGCTTTGACTGCGATTTGCGCGGCGCGCAGTTTGGAGTCCATCCCGCCTTTGGAGAGCCCGCCGACTTGGGTGGGGTTAACCAGGGCGAACGCGTCGTTGAGGTTCTCGATGCAGGGCACGCGCTTGCCGTTCGCATCCAACACGCCATCGACGGTGCTGAGGATGACGAGCAGGTCTGCGCGCACGAGTTTGACGACCAGGGCGGCGAGGTAATCATTGTCGCCGAGCGACAGCCCCGCTTTGATCTCTTCGTCGGCCACCACGTCGTTTTCGTTGATGATGGGGATGACATTGTGCCGGATCATGTGCTCCATGGTGCGCTTGGCGTTCGCAAAGCGGATGCGGTTCTGGAAGTCGGAGTGAGTCAGCAGCACTTGGCCGATGGTGATCTTCTCGGCGCTGAACAGATCCTCGTAGTGCGACATGAGGCGAGCCTGTCCGACGGCGGCGCACATCTGAAGGTCGGGCACGTTCTTGGGGCGCTCCTTCATGCCGAGGGCCTCTACGCCCGCGCCCACGGCACCGGAGGAGACCATCAGGACCTCGTACCCTTTGCGGTGGAGTTCGGCGACCTGCGTGACCAAGCTCTTGAGCGGGCGCATGTCTGGGCGGCCCGTCTTTTGTGCAATGACGCGGGTTCCGATTTTGACGACGATGCGACGGGCTTCGGGAAGGAACTCTCTGAAACGGTGTTCGACATTCATGGAAATAAATACGCTGTAAGTTACACGTTACTGATTGAACATTACGAAGCAAGTTTAGTGGATGTTGGATGGGAATGCAAGCGGTCTGCGTCTAACAGAAAGGCCGGAGCGATTGCCCCGGCCTTCATTTGGTTTCGCAACACCGTCTGGCTTAGGAGGCGCCCAGTTGGAAACGCACGAAACGCTTGATCGTGATCGAATCGCCGGTCGCTTTTTCGCAAGCCTTCACGACATCGGTGATGGTTTGCTTGGGCTCTTTCACGAAGGGCTGGTTGATGAGGCAGACGTCCGAGTAGAACTTGTTGACGATGCCCTTGAGGGCGTTCTCAACGATGTTGGCTGGCTTGCCTTTGAAGCGGTCGCTGTTGCGAGCGATCTCTTTTTCAGTTTCGACAGCCTCCTCTGGCACTTCAGCCGAGGTCAGGTAACGCGGCGCCGCAGCGGCGATCTGAAGGGTCAGGTCATGGACCAGTTCGTTGAAGGCCGCGCCGGTGGCGGTTTCGGATTTGCCGCAGCCGACCTCGACGAGTACGCCGACCTTGCCGCCCATGTGAATGTAGGAGGCGACGCTTCCCGTGCCGCTCAACACAAAGAGGGCTGTGCGGCGGATTTTGACGTTCTCTCCGGTCTGGGAGATGATCGTCATCAACGCCTCTTTTGTGGTCTCGCCCACATCGGCAACGCCTGCGAGAACTTGGCGCGTCACGGCTTCAGCGAAGTTCTTAAAGTTGTCGGTTTTGGCCACGAAGTCGGTCTCGGTGTTGACTTCTGCCATCGCGATGGTTTTGCCGTCTTCGGACGCGACAGCTTTAACGATGCCCTCTTTTGACTCCTTGTCGGCGCGCTTGACTTGGATGGCCAAGCCTTTTTCGCGCAGCATCTTGATGGCGGCGTCCATGTCGCCTTTGGTTTCGATGAGGGCTTTCTTGCAATCCATCATGCCGGCGTTGGTGCGCTGGCGGAGATCGTTGATCGTTGCAACTGTGATGTCAGCCATGGTGAACTCCTATTAGAAAGTGTAAAGGTTCCCGGCCGACGGACGCATCTCGGCTAGCCTCGACGCGTCCGCCGGTACGCAATCTCATTCGGCGACGGCAGCGGCCTCGGCGACGGGGGCAACCTCGGCGACAGGAGCTTCTGCGGTCTCGACGGAGGCAGCCTTGGCATCCACGGCGTCCTTGGCGGCTTTGGCAGCGCGCTTGCGGGACTCGGTCAGCTTGGCTTTGGCCTTGTCGGCGCTGTCACCCGCGTCCTTGCGGGCTTTGCGGGTGGCGCGGTCCTGGGCCTCTTGGTTGGCCTGCTCGGCATCCTTCTGAATCTGGCGCTCAGCGGCGATACGCGAGTATTCGTCGTTCGCGTCTTTGATGACCTTGGCGAAAGCGTCGGTGATCATCTTAACGCCGCGCACGGCGTCGTCGTTGCCGGGGATCACGTAGTTGATCGGATCAGGGTCGGCATTGGTGTCGACGATGGCGACCAAGGGGATGCCGAGGCGGACAGCCTCCTTGACGGCGTTCTGCTCGCGGCAGATGTCGACGATGAAAATCGCGCCGGGCTTGTTCTCCATGTCGGCGATACCGCCGAGGTTCTTCTGGAGCTTGTCCAACTCGCGGCGGAGGCTGGAGGCCTCTTTTTTGTGCACAGACAGCACGCCGTTGTTGTTGCGGCCCATGGCTTCGATCTGGCGCATGCGCTTGACGCTCTTGCGGATCGTCTGGTTGTTGGTGAGGGTTCCGCCGAGCCAACGTTCGGTCATGTGGAACTGGTTGCAGGCGATGGCAGCTTCCTTGACGGACTCCTGCGCCTGTTTCTTGGTGGCGACAAAGAGGATCTTCTTGCCGCTCAAGGCGGTGGCGCGCAGGAAGGCGGCAGCTTCGTCGATGAGCGTAATGGTCTGGGTGAGGTCGATGATGTGGATCCCGTTACGCTTATCGAAGATATAGCGCTTCATCTTGGGATTCCAACGCTTGGTCTGATGGCCGAAGTGCAGACCCGCATCCAGCAGGTCCTTGAGCGTGAGCCCGGTGAGGCTCGAGACAGGCATTTCCATGTATGAACCTTCTAACGTGTGGACGAAAACGTTGCTCGCACCTAAACCTACCCGATGGTAAGGCGTGCGTTATGTCCCGCTTTCGTCCGGGTTAATCCGCTTTGGCGCGCAGAGCCTGTAACTCCAACGCGTCTTCGCTTCCACACGAGACCGCCACTCGGCAATCCGTGCTAATGAGTTATATATAATAGCGATTTCCGCATGGGAAGGCAAGAGGCTGCTCAGGTTTTTTTTAGGCGAGGGAGTTGGTTACGCAATGGGATGGAACAGATTGAAGAAATTCTCAATGAGTTGCCGCTTTTTCGAGCGAAGGCGCCACACCGAATAAAGAATCTCGGTGGCATGGGAGAGATCGTTTTGGATCGTGTATTTGAGCCGCTCGGCGAAGGCGGTATCCAGGACAACGAGGTTTGTTTCGTAATTCAGAAAGAGGCTGCGGGGGTCGAAGTTAACGCTGCCGATGATGGCAACCGCGTCGTCGATGACGGTGGCTTTGGCGTGGAGGAATGGCGGTTCGCGCTCATAGATATGCACGCCGGAGGTCAGCAGCGGGGCATAAAGCGCACGGGAGGCGTATTGGAGGGTGGGGTGG